>Ga0207747_1000860_pt1 | contig 26915 bp, 26 predicted proteins | sample HigsolmetaGSP11D_FD_184839 | JGI IMG/M metagenome (GOLD analysis project Ga0207747, IMG submission 184839) | High solid enriched microbial communities from the Joint BioEnergy Institute, USA - SP1-1-D (SPAdes) | ecosystem: Engineered > Bioreactor > SSF (Solid state fermentation) > Aerobic >...
GTTTTGAGAGAACAACCTCTCAACTAAATATGGTGAAGTGACGATGGCAAAGAGGTCACACCCGTTCCCATACCGAACACGGAAGTTAAGCTCTTTAGCGCCGATGGTAGTTGGGGGCTTCCCCCTGTGAGAGTAGGACGTCGCTTCGCAAGCAGAAACACCACGAAAGTGGTGTTTTTTTTATTGCCCAAAATAAGCCCCCAACTACCAAAGGCCGGAGGTCAGTTCGGCGCGATACAGTAGCAGGAACCAAAAAGTGGAGCGGCAAGCCGGATTAGAAGCAGACGAGAAGCACGGGGACCAAGAAGATCAAGGAAGCGAGGCGGCCCGGAGCGCAAGCGTCGGGTACGTGAGCACCGGACCGCCGAAGCTGACGAGAGTAGCCGGTCAACGTGCTTCGGAGTTCGCGCCGATGGTAGTTGGGGGATCCCCCTGCGAGAGTAGGACGTCGCTTCGCAAGCAGAAACACCACGAAAGTAGTGGTTTTAATTACCAAAAAAGTTCCTCCTATCTATTAAAGACAGAAAGTCTGTTTATTCTTGAAAATGAAGCACAACTATTACCACTCAAGTATTTAGAGAATTGTAAGAAAAAATTCCCCCCACAATACAGAATCATAAAAAAATCGAAATAAGGAAGATATACCATTGCTTCATCCTTATTTCGATTCCATTGTCACAAAAATTATATACAATTAACTAAACTCTTTTAATATCCGTCAAAACTCAAGCACTCTACGCAAATCATTGATATAGGATTGGCTGACAGGCAATTCGATACCATTCTTCAGTTGGATAATAAAGTTGGTTGTGATGTCCTTCGTAATGTTTTTAATAAAGTAAATATTTAATATATAGGAACGATGAATTCGAATAAAAAATTCAGGCAACTTAGATTCCAATTCTTTTAATGTAAAGTTTGTTTTAAATTGTTCATTATTGGCATAAAACCAAGTCCGTTTTTGCAAACTTTCAATATGTGTAATTTCTTCGACCGGTACAGGTGTCCACATATCTTCCTGTTTGCCCGTTAAAAATTTATAAGTTTCCTTTTTTTCTGGTGTATAGGAAGATGGGAAAATAATAATCAGTGCCGCTTCTTTTTGATCCAAATAAATTGGATAACCCATCACGAAATATGGCTGCCCGAATATGGAAGAATCGATGACAAGATCCGTCTTCATACGGGTTTGCATCACACGGGCTGCTACACTATCAGGATGAATTTTATCCCCAATTGTCAAATGCATATGTTCAACACTTGGGGAGTAATGAATGTAAGAATCTTCGCAAGCCAAAGCAATGGATGCGTTTTTGGGAATCCAATCTTTTAATATAATATTAAATTGCTCTAACCCCTTATTTGAAATAGCAACGCATTTCATCTCCACATGGACTTCCCCCTTTTTAAAAATTCAGAATCTAAAGTATTTATCCCCCAAAATAATTGTTTCATCCTGAAATTTCTGTATTTCGTCACAAAATTATACATTTTTGAATTGACTGTTATATATTAGTCTTACAATAAATATACCTGTTATGAAACAGAATGTAAATTACTTTTCTAACAGAGTGTATTGAATTAAAGGGGAAGGTGTGAAAGAAATGTTAACACAGCAAGAAAGAAAAGAAAGAGTAGAAGCACTAAAAAAAGATTGGGCTGAAAATCCACGTTGGAAAGGAATTGAACGCCCATATTCTGCTGAAGAAGTAGTAAAATTACAGGGGTCTGTAGTAGTTGAGCATACGTTGGCAAAACGTGGTGCTGCAAAACTTTGGAAACTATTACATGAAGAAGATTTCATCAATGCATTAGGTGCATTGACTGGTAACCAAGCGGTACAACAAGTAAAAGCTGGTTTAAAAGCTATTTATCTATCAGGTTGGCAAGTAGCTGCTGATGCTAACTTGGCAGGTCAAATGTATCCAGACCAATCATTATATCCAGCAAACTCAGTACCAGCTGTAGTAAAACGAATTAACCAAGCATTACAACGTGCTGATCAAATAGAACATGCAGAAGGCCGCGACGATGATTTTGACTGGTTTGCTCCAATCGTTGCCGATGCAGAAGCTGGATTTGGCGGTCCGCTTAACGTGTTTGAATTAGTAAAAGCAATGATTGAAGCAGGTGCTGCTGGAGTGCACTTAGAAGACCAATTGGCTTCTGAGAAAAAATGCGGTCACTTAGGCGGTAAAGTATTGCTTCCAACTCAAAACGCAGTTCGTAACCTCATCGCTGCACGCTTAGCTGCAGACGTAATGGGTGTAGATACAATCTTAATCGCTAGAACTGATGCTGATGCAGCTGATATGGTAACTAGCGATATCGATCCACGCGATCATGAATTTATTACAGGTGAAAGAACTCCAGAAGGATTCTTTAAAACAAGAGCAGGTATTGATCAAGCAATTGCTCGCGGTTTAGCTTATGCACCATATGCTGACTTAATCTGGTGCGAAACATCTAAACCATCATTAGAAGAAGCTCGTAAATTTGCTGAAGGAATCCATTCTAAATTCCCTGGCAAAATGCTAGCTTACAACTGCTCTCCATCTTTCAACTGGAAAGCAAATCTTTCAGACAAAGAGATTGCAGAATTCCAGCGTGAAATTGCGAAGATGGGTTACAAATTCCAATTCGTAACATTAGCAGGATTCCATACACTTAACAAATCTATGTTCGAATTGGCTGTTGATTACAAAGACAACGGTATGGCAGCTTACTCTAAATTACAACAAGCTGAATTCGACTTGGAGAAAAAAGGCTATACAGCTACAAGACACCAACGTGAAGTTGGTACAGGTTACTTTGATGAAGTATCAATGGTTATTTCTGGCGGTACTTCTTCAACTACTGCAATGGCAGGCTCAACAGAAGCTGAACAATTCGTATAATCTTATAATTCATAGTTAGGTTTATAGAGAAGGGAATAGGGGAACTTCCCAATCCCTTCTCCTTAAAATATATCAAAATCCGTTGGAACCAGAAAATGGTGACTAAATCGGTTGTAAAAACATTTGTCCGAAAATTGGTATGCAATTAAAGGAAATAACCCACCCATAATTTGTTCTAAACGTTTTGAATTAATTGAACGCTGTAAGAAACTCCAAATCAAATGTGACGTGCAATTATAATTTTGGAATGACTTCGGATTGCATTTTAGCGTCGGGATTATATGAAATCAAATTAAGGACTGCATGATTTTATCATTGCAGCAACCAATCCAATGTATTCGCCATAAAAGGGTATTCTAGAAAAGTAATTAGGAATGGAAATTAAATTCACGGTCGTTTCGAAAAGAAAACGTGAGAATATTTTAATTTAGAACGAATTCAATAAATCGCTTACATTTTACACAAAGGGGATCGTTTTATTATCTATCTATAGGTTGCCTCCTATATTGATAGTTTTATTGCTAAAGGGGTTATGTTAAGGAATATATATAAAGGGGATGTTCACCTTACTTTGCTAGGAAAATAAGCAAGTAAGGTCTTTTTTTATGTTGTTTAAGAAGGAAAAAATCGTTTAAACGAGAATCTATTTTTTAAATAAGTAAAAAAGGAGAAAGAGTATATGCGAAATCAAGACATACTATTAGTTCCAGGTCCAACTCCGGTAGTCGATGAAATTTACGATGCGCTAGCGCTCGAAACAAGAGGACATACAGATCCACGCTTTGTTGAAGTGTATAAACATGCATTGCAACAGACAAAGCAATTGTTTCAAACGGATGGAGACGTATTTGTTGTTTCAGGTTCAGGTACATTAGCGATGGAAATGGCGATTGTCAACACTGTTGGCAAAGGGGAACGTTTACTCGTCATTAGCCATGGCTATTTTGGAGACCGTTTCACCCATTTAGCAAAGGCTTATGAAATCCAAGTGGATGTATTGCAATCCGAATGGGGGAAACAAGTAGATCCTGCATTAGTGGAGGAAACATTAAAGAACAATTCCTATAAAGCGGTAACCATTACCCATGCAGATACTTCTACAGGGGTCGTTTCAAATTTAGATGTTTTAGTACCCATCATTAAACGGGCAGGGGCTCTCGTCATTTTGGATGGCGTTGTAGCCACTGCAGCGATTCAAGAAGACATGAGCAAAACTTATGGACACCCTGATTATAAATTGGATGTCGTGCTGACTGGTTCCCAAAAGGCGATTGGAATGCCGCCGGGGCTTGCCATTGTTGCCTTTAATCAAACGGCCTTAAAAGCGAGGAAGCAATTGGGACGCATTCCTGCATACTACTGTGATATTGAAAATTGGAAGCCGATTATGGAAGATCCATCCAAATATTTTGCCACTCCTCCAGTAAACTTAATTTATGCATATAATGAGGCGTTAAAAATCGTATTAAAAGAAGGAATGGAACAACGGGAAAAACGTCATATCGCTTACGGGCGAGGTATGCGGGCAGCCATGCGCACCTATGGAATGAGACCGTTAGCAGAAGAAGATGTCGCAGCGCCTACATTAAGCTGCATTCTTTATCCTGAAGGCGTGGAGGATGCGGCTTTTCGAAATAAACTGGCATCCCGCGGAATCATCGTTGCAGGTTCACTTGCCCATCTAGCAGGGAAAGCATTCCGGATGGGGCATATGGGCAATACAACGCCTGAAATGCTAGAAAAGGCCATCCAGTCTATCGGGGAAGTGCTTCAAGAGTTGGGGCATGAAGCAAAAATAGAACAAGCAATTGAAGCTTTTCGGAAAGAATTGAACCAAGCAGTGATGAATTAACAATTTAAAATAAAATTTTCATCCGGGTTGGATGATAATTTTTTTATGATTTTTATCCGGACGGGAAATGAATTCATGAAAAGAGTATACTAATATTATAGAATAATATATTTTCAATAAGGAGAGCTTGCAGTGGAACGGCCGATTGTGATTATTCCGACGCTAAACCCCTTGCCAACCTTTGTTCAGTATATAAATGCTTTACAAGAGTTAGAGATTCAGCAAATTATTATCGTCAATGACGGCAGCGACTTGAAATATCAACCGATTTTTCAAGAACTCTCATCGGTCCATCAATGTATTGTGATCAGCCATGAAGAAAATAGGGGAAAAGGTAGAGCATTAAAGACTGGATTTGAATATGTCTTAAAACATTTTCCGAAAACCCATTCAGTATTAACCGTAGGGGCTCATGGACAGCATACTATTGATGATGTCCATCTGATTTTGCAAAACTTAAAAATATTTTCCAATGGGATTATACTAGGGGTACGCAACTTCCGCTCTAAAGATGTATCCTTCATCAATACAATGGGACAACAGGCGGCCTCTTTGCTGTTCAAATTATTATTTCATCGGCGAATTTTGGATACTCAAACGGGTTTGCGCTCCATTCCAACGAAAGAATTGCCATGGCTCATGAAAGTGCCCGGTGAATCCTTTGATTATGATTTGAATATGCTGGTGGAAGCCATTAAACGAAAAATCCCCATTTATGAAATCCCAATTGGTCAAGTCAGAATAAAAAAGAATTCGATTATCCAATACGATGAAATTGTGAGTACCCAAAAAATCATTCAGCAAATCTTTGCAAACTTTACAAAACATCATAAAAACAATCATGAATGAAACTTTTTCAGAATAAAATCGTACATTTTTATAGTACTGCCAAAAGGGCTACCAACTTTTAATTTTGGTAGTACTTCTTTTTGTATTTTTGGTAATACTTGTAGCAGGGAAACTTCTTCGACGGAAAAGGTGGTGAAAGGTATTGTTTAAGCGTTTGGCTATTTTTATTATTCTTCTAATTATGATTAAACCGGCTTATGATTTTTCAAAAGAATTTTGGAATGAAGCGGTTCAATGGATCAATGAGAATGAAATTGCGGAAAACATCGAAAATATTAGCATTTCCGATATAAAAGAATCAACAAAAGAAGCGATTCAAGAAACAACCTCCACCATTTCCGCTTTACAAAATACCATTCACCTACCTGAAAAAGTGCAGTCGGTCGAGGAGTTAGCCGATGCATTTTTTTATCATTTTAGCCAGTGGGAGACAGATTTTGAAATACAGTATGCTGGGGATACAAGCCATATCGAAGAACTTATACAGCAGGCAGTGGAAGAGGCTTCTCAACGCGACCACTATATTTTAGGGCATTTAGGGGATCGGAAAGTGGCGTTGTCCTATGGAAAATCGAAAGCCACCATCAAAGTGCATCAACAATATTTAACAAACGCCGCCTATGAACAGTATGTGGATGAACAAGTGGCAAGCATTTTGTCCCAGGTGGATGCCAATACGATGTCGGATTTTGAAAAGGTCAAGTTTGTCAATGATTACATCGTGAAAAATACAGTATATAGCACTGATACGGTATTAAGCCCTCATAGTGCCGTTGCAGTATTAAAAGAACATAAAGGCGTTTGCCAGGGCTATGCGCTCCTTGCCTTAAAAATGCTAAGAGAACTTGGAGTTGAAACATTATATGTAGTCGGTGAGGTGCATACGGGCCCCCATGCCTGGAATTTAGTAAAAGTAAACGGGGAATGGTACCATCTTGATACAACTTGGAATGACCCGGTGCCTGACCGAGGAAACGCGGTAAGATACCGATATTTTCTTGTTGATGATGAGACGATGAAAATGGACCACCAATGGGAAGAAGGAAACTATCCAAAGGCAACAAGCAAAACATACGCGTTTATGTCGAAAATGGACCACGCTTATGAACAAGACGGTTATATGTATTACAGCAATGTGCAAGATAACCATCGATTATATCGTTTAAATTTATCCACTGGTGACGATCAGCGATTAACGAAAAGCAGAGCCCAATATATTGTAGGGGATGGTGAATGGATTTACTTCAGCAATTACTCGAAAGGAGCCTATCTTGCGAGAATCCGGACGGACGGCACAGAAGAATCTATCATCTATCGGGAAAAAGTAAGCAATTTGTTGGTGGAAGACGGAAATTTAATTTTTGCCACAGACGACGGTTTGAAGAAGCTGGATCTTAGAACTTTTTAAGAAAAGAAAAAAGGGGCCTCTTAATTAGCCCCAGTCACTAACGTACCGACCGACTTGATCGAAATTGAAAAACCATTATTATTTTAATGAACGGAGTGCCCTGTTGGCAATATAGTCTATCGGATTTTGATTGCATAAATCAAAAGAAATATGAGGATATCGTTCCATTATATACTCTTTATATAGTTTTAATATGACCGGATTGTTTTTTAAAATTCCTCCGTTTAAATAAATGATAAAACCTTCGTGAATAGGTTCTATTTTGCGAAGCACTGCATCGGTCATTATGGCTAATTCTTTTGCTGCATTGCAGGCAATGTCTATGGCGCGTTCGTCTCCTAGGGAAACAGCTTTGGAAAGAACCGTAGAAATTTTGGCGATTTGCGCATTTGTATAGTTTGGATGATAAATCCAATCGTTCAGCTGTTCTATATGATCGATTTGCAGCATCTCATACACTAAATCTTTGAGGACGGTCGGTTTTTGGAGACGGCCGTCTTCATAGCGAAAAATCGCATTTAATATTTCCCTTCCAATCCAGTAACCGCTGCCTTCATCTCCCACACGATGTCCCCAGCCGCCGGAACGTTCAATTCGTCCTTTTCCGTCTGTCGCATAGGCGGCAGAACCTGTGCCAGAAATAACGAGGGCGCCTGCCTGGTTTCCCGTTAATCCAATTAATGTCGACTGAACATCGTTTTCTACAATAATGTGTTGAATATGAAAGTGGGATTTTTGGCAACTTTGCTCAACGATTTGCTGAACGATTGTCTGCCCTTTTTTTGTGTCAATACCAGCAACGGCAAAGGCAGCAATGGCAATGTCTTGAATGCCTGTTGCTTCATATGCCTCATGAAGCAAATGGGTGAATACTTCCTCCGCCCTTTCTGTACCAATCGCTTGGTAATTGGTACTCGTTGAAGTTTTTTCAAAATAGATTTTTCCAGAAGCATCCCGCAATGATAAAGTCGTTTTTGTTGCTCCACCGTCAACGGCTAAAATATACGAGTTCATTTTTGCTCTTGGCTCCATTCATCCAAATATTGTTGTAGACGTTTTTCACTTTGAAAAATCGCATTCTTTTTATCTTGAATCCATTGACTGAGGGTTGAAGTTTCTTCTCTAGCTTTTAATAATGATGCTGTCATGGTAGCGGGTGCAGGGCCACCAGGCAACTTGCGGACATGAACGAAATGGACTGGTTTTAAAGATTGATAGAATTCCTCTTTTGAAATATTTAAAGGTTTCCCTGTGAGTTCCTTGCATTTTTCGTTGACGAGTTCCCAAGTTAAATTTTCAATGGAATCCTGATGATGTTTAAGTAAAGTACGAATGCACTCGGATATAATTTTATGAGACTGGCGGAAAGAAATTTTTTCAGTCATGACGAGCGTATCTGCTAATTGTGTGACATTGGCCAAACTTTTTTCAGCCCGCTCCAAAAGCTTCTCTTTATTCACATCCATTGTTACTACTAAACTGCCAAATAGTTTATAGATTCCCCGCAATTTCTCCATAGCGCGCCAAATATAAGGCTGCATATCATCTTCTGTATCTACAATATCCCCGAACGGTGTATTATGAATCATTTGCAGCACGGTCGACGCATCTCCAACTACTGATGAAAGTAAGGAACGGGTATGCTCGATGGAAACGGGATTCCGTTTTTGCGGCATAATGGAGCTAATTTGAACATAAGGACTAGCCAGGCTAATGGCATTAAATTCTTGGGTCGCCCATAGCAAGAAATCTTGGGCGGTGCGGCCAAGGTTTAATGCGGCAAGCTGCACGACACTTGCCGTTTCTGCGATGTAGTCAGCTCCTGCCACTGCATCCCAAGCGTTTTCCACGATGTCGTCAAAGGCAAGCAATTCCTTCATTCGCGCTCGATTAATGTTGAATCCTGTCGTCGTCAGTGCAGCCGCACCCATGCTGCTTCGATTGACTGTTTTATAAGCCTGCTGCATGCGCTGAAAATCCCTTGTCAGTTGGTCAATAACGGCTTTTAAGTAGTGGGCAAAAGTAGTGGGCTGGGCTTGTTGGGTATGGGTATAGCCAATCATAATGGTATCTACATGCTCTAATGCGAAGGTAATTAAGGAAGTTCTTAAAGTAACTAATTCTTCCATTAGTGCAAGCAGTTTTTCGCGGATTGTCATTCGGTAAATGGCAATCCCCATATCGTTGCGGCTTCTTCCAATATGCAGATTCCCCGCTATATCCCCGGCAATCTCCATTAATTTGTATTCGATGCGGAAAAATAAATCTTCAAATTGTGGCTGATAATCCTGCTTTGAAAAATAATCTAAGTCCAGTTGGCTAATGGCAGTGCCGATTTTTTTCGCATCTTCTTTTGAAATGAGTTGTTGTTCTTCCAGCATCTTTAAATGGGCAATATGTATTTGCACCATTGCTTTCAAGAAATGTTTCTTTGCTTCTTCATAGGCAGGTTGCAACACCATTTTTCGGTAGCTGTTTGAAGGAAATTGAGTACCTTCCGACTCATGGATGCGGCTTTTATACTCTTGGAACATCACAATCATCGCCCCCAGTACGATTGCTAAAAACCATTAATAAAGATGCACTCTATTATCATGTTTCTTGTCTTTTCTTTATTTGCCTTTCAGAAAGAACTGTTGGCAGCGCTATTCCTATTAAGATGAGAACGATGCCGGCAACTTGTAGCCAAGTAAATGGTTCGTTGAGTACTATAACCGATGCGGAAACCGCTACTGGCAACTCCATTGCGCTTAAGATGGAAGCAAGACCGCCGCCAACTTTTGGCACTGCGGTGGCAAGGAGAAAAATCGGCAATTCGTTCCAAAGAAACCGAGTGCTAAACCAAATTTCCAAAGACCTTCTCTTATTAATATACCGTTCCACAGTATTTCTGGTGACAAGAAGATGCTGATTAAAATAAGAGCAAAAAAAGAAGTAAACAGTGTTCTTTCAATGGTTGTAATGCCTTCGATAGCCTTTGAATTAATTTGCAGGAAGATTGCAAAACTGACAGCGGAAGCAAACCCGAAAACCCAGCCTTGCCATTGAATGGTTGATAAATCCGCATTCAATACTCCAGCAGCTAAGAATGTTCCAATAAACAAAATAACCAGTGAAATCCATTCAGGACGGCTTGGCCATCTTTTTCGCAAGATGCAGTCAATGAACATACCGATCCATGTAAATTGAAACAATAGAACAACAGCAAGGGAAGCAGGCAAATAATTTAAAGACTTCCCGTAGACGATGCCTGTTGTACTCGTAAAAATGCCGGCAAATAAAAGAATAATGAAATGTTTCTTTGTGATTGTTGGCAGTTTTCTTCTTCCAAAAATAAAAAGCAATAAAGCAAGAACCAATCCGATTGAATACTGGCTTGTAACCGCTTCGTCAGGTGTAAATCCATAGGTCATGGCCACTTTAATAATGGTTGAAAGAATGCCGTAGCTGCTAGCTGCAATGATAATAAGTAATGGGAAAAGAAAGTTGATTTTCATGCTGTTTAACCTACTTCTTGATGAATGATTAATCTGTAATTTCTATTAACAAGAGTATAGCAAATTTTGATATTAACGGGAAAAAAACACAGACTTTAGTTCGAAAATTTAAATAAAAGAAAAGAAATTTTCTATTCCATTTGAAATATGGAATATAATAGAAGTTAATAAAATATAAGGAAGGTGGTGGAAGGGAGATTGAAAAATTCGGAGCGGTTTTTGTCTGCTTTTAATCGGATTACCTTTACATTGCGAAAAATCGTCAAGGTGAAAGAACACATGCCCTTTTATCGTTTAGTGGATTTGGCTAAAAAGAAAAGCCCTTTAGTCAAGAAATATGAGGATGATTTGCGTTCCTTTGCTGATTTGAGGAATGTCATTGTGCATTATCGGGTATCGGAGGAATTTATCATTGCTGAGCCTCATATACAAGTGGTGGAGCGAATCGAATACATCGACGAACTGTTGGCACGTCCCAGTTTAGTAGGACAATTGTTTCGGAAAAATGTGGTAACTTTTCAAACACACGATTCATTAAAAAAGGCATTGGATATTATTCAGGAACGGAAATATACTCAATTTCCTGTTTATGAGGGAAGGGATTTCCAAGGTTTAATTACAACGGTAGGCATCACAAATTGGCTTGCAGATATTGCAAATCATAAAATTTTAGTTTATGAAATGCCAACAATCCGAGATATTTTAAATTACGAAAAAAAGCGGGTTAACTACAAGTTTATCAGTCGCTACTTGACGGTTTACCATGCGAAGGAGATATATAAAGAAAGCGTCGAAAGAGGAAAGCGATATGAGGCATTGCTCATAACTGAACATGGCAAGCCCCATCAAAAGCTGATTGGCATTATTACTCCCCTTGATTTAATGAAAGTGCATTAATTTATACATACGAAAAAAGGTTTGTCCGGGCATTCAGTTTTTGGACAAACCTTGTTTATCTATAAAAAGAGAAACATAGAGGGAGCCATCTTCAAGCACTTGGGCGAAAAAAACGTCCTCGATATTTTTGATATTTTTCTTTTTTAGTTTATTCATAAGCCAGTCTTCCGTTAAGTTTAATTCAGAAAGGTTTTTCTTCACAATTTTCCCATCAGAAATGACTTCGGTTGGAAAGTAAGGTGATTTTGGGTAATTCGCCTTGACGTCTTTCTTTGTAGCAGGGTCATATTCAGGTTTTTTCATCACGCTGAGTTCGCCATTTGTCTCAAACACGGCATAGTGGACTTCATCGAAGGAAAAGATGCCTTGTTCACGCAAAAGCATGGCTAATTCATCCACATGGAGTCTTGCTTTTTTCAATCCATGTTGATTAATGACGCCATTTTGCATCAAAATCGTCGGACGATCATCGACAATGACGCGAAATTTCGTTGATTTGATGGAAATAAAACTCATGGCAATGGTTAAAATCGTCCAACAGGCTAAAGCAACGATACCGTCAAAAAATGGGGTATCTATTTGAGTGGTAATTTCGCCGGCAATGGACCCGATGGTGATGCCTGTAATGTAATGGAAGAAGGTTAATTGGCTTAATTGCTTTTTCCCGATGATTCTTGCCAATATTAGAATAATAATGAAAGTCAGGATACTTCGAATCAGGATATCCAAAAAGTTTGCTTCCCAGAAGTTTTCCATAATTTAGAAGCCACTCCTTTCATCTCTCCCTTTAGCATGAACAAATGATGAAGGAGCTATGCATAAAAAAAACAGAAGCACTCATTGGCTTCTGCATAACAGATTACACTAGATAATGTTTATATTCTTCGGGAATTTTTTCCGGTGTTGATACGAAATCTTCTTCCACCTTCAATTCAACCATTTTGTGGTTGTGGGAAAAACGGAAAATGCCGTTATCAAAGTCCGTGCCAATTTCTTTAAAGAAAATCCCTTCTATATAGCGACCTTTTGGGCAAGTAAATACAATTTTATATTGTTCACCTGCTGGAACGATATAAGCCCGAACGCCTTTTTCGTACATATCGATTTCTTCATCTTCCGTTGGAGGGTTCACTGCGACTATATGAAAATCGACGAAAGGAATTTCTTTTAATAACACATTCAATAAAGATCCTTTTGTAATTTCCTCCCATCTGCTCTGAGCGCTTTGGCCGACGATGATTTGGGAAACGTTCAATTCTTTCGCTACTTCTGCAATGACTTTTTGGATTGGCCGTTTTTCATTATCTTTAATGATGAATTTTTCAACCCCAAGTTCTTTAGCCAATTCTGTCCATCGTTCAATATAACCTGATTTTTCAGCATCAAACTTGTCTACAGGCTTTGAATCAACGGTTAATATATATAATGGACAATTGAGCAAGGTGGCAAGCTTATATCCTCTTCGAATTAGCCTCTCACCATTTAACCCATAGTAAACGCAAACTAAAATGCTTTCATCTGAACGCTTTTTAATTTCATTCATCATATTAGCACCTCTTAAATTGATATCATCCCAAATTTTCATAGTCAAAATCCATGAAATTCATTTTGCTTTATTATATACTTGAAATTGTAGAAGAAGTTTTAAATTTTCTATTTTATACATATTTATTTAAACGTATGTTATTGGAAAATTATTATGCAATGTAGTTTTCCGTTCGTCAAGTATATGGAATAGGTGAAGGGAGGAGAGAGGTTTTGACGGTCGATGTTGCTATTGTCCTTATCCCATTTATTTTTGCTTTGCTGCTTCCTATATTTCACAAGTACATTAGGAAGAGGCATATCGGTTGGTTTGTAACAGCTGTTTCTCTCGTGTTATTCATTTTACTAACTACATATATTCCTCGTATTTCCAATGGTGAAGTAATTACTTTCACCCATGAATGGATCCCCTCGTTAGGCATTAATTTCACTACTTATTTAGATGGTCTCAGCTTAGTTTTTAGTTTACTCATTACTGGGATTGGAAGTTTAGTTGGTTTATATTCGATTTTTTATTTATCGAAAAGTGAGCAGCTATACCACTTTTATTGCTACCTGCTATTGTTTATGGGAGCAATGTTAGGAGTCGTACTGTCAGATAACTTATTAATATTATATGGATTTTGGGAATTAACAAGCGTTTCTTCTTTTTTGTTAATCGCCTTTTGGCATCATCGAAAAGCTTCCCGAGCAGGGGCAAGGAAATCGATGCTCATTACGGTCGCCGGCGGAATTTCCATGCTTGCTGGATTTTTAATGCTGTATGAGATGGCGGGTACGTTGAGCATTCGCGAGATTATTGAAAAGGTGGATTTGATTCAGGACAGTGCTTTATTTGTACCAGCCCTTGTGTTGGTCTTATTAGGGGCTTTTACAAAGTCTGCCCAATTTCCGTTCTATATTTGGCTGCCTGATGCGATGGAAGCTCCTACACCTGTCAGTGCCTATTTGCATTCCGCTACGATGGTTAAAGCGGGAATCTATTTAGTTGCAAGGTTTACACCGATTTTTGGCAGCGAGGCAATGTGGTTTTGGTTAGTGACAGGAGTTGGTTTATTTACATTGTTTTGGGGTTCCTTTAATGCTGTGAAGCAAGTGGACTTAAAAGCATTGCTTGCCTTTTCAACAGTCAGTCAATTGGGCCTCATTATGAGTTTATTAGGGATGGGTTCTGTAGCCATCTATTTAGGTGATTCTGCTGAAACGGTGATTTATACACAAGCAGCCTTTGCCGCTATCTTTCATTTAATTAACCATTCTACCTTTAAAGGCGCCCTGTTTATGATGGTTGGAATCATTGACCATGAATTGGGGACGCGGGATATTCGTAGACTTGGCGGACTGATGTCGTTTATGCCATTCACCTTTACGATTGCCTTGATTGGCAGTTTGTCGATGGCAGGTCTTCCGCCGTTCAATGGATTTTTAAGTAAAGAAATGTTCTTTGCTGCAACCCTTCATATTCAGGATGTAAGTATTTTTTCGCTGGACTATATCGGCGTTTTGATTCCAATTGTCGCATGGGTTGCAAGTGTTTTTACTTTTATCTATTGCTTAATTATTGTTGGGAAAACGTTCTTTGGGGATGTGAAATCCCATTTATTTGACAAACATCCTCATGAAGCACCGATTGGAATGCTCATTTCCCCTTATATTCTCATTGTTTTAGTTGTTGGCATTTTCTTTTTCCCTAATTTGCTAGGGCAATATATTTTAAGACCGGCCATGGCAAGCATTTATCCATCGTTTTCTTCTATAGAGGAATTATCGCCAACCATTCATGCTTGGCATGGGTTTAGCCCTGAATTATGGATGACAATTTTTGTCATCATTGCAGGGATATTGCTATACCGTTTACTGAAATATTGGAAGCAGGTTTATCGTGTACTTCCTCAAAAAATATCATTGAACGCACTTTTTAATAATGGAATTACGTTAAGCGAGTCGCTGTCACACCGCTTTACAATCCGATATATGACCGGGAATTTAACCGATTATTTCGTCTATATTTTTCTAGTATTTTTAGTTATTGTCGGCGGGTATTTTCTATATGCGGATGTATTTTCCTGGGGTCCTATCCAACATGAAACGTTAGAGATATTTGAAATGGTTTTAATTTGGATTGCCATCGTTTCTGCCATTGGGATTTTGCTTGCTAAATCCCGCATTACAATGGTATTTCTCAGCAGCGTTTTAGGCTATTCGGTTGCTCTTTTCTTCATCGCTTTTCGAGCCCCGGATTTGGCATTAACGCAGCTTGTGGTGGAATCTGTTTCAACGGTGCTATTTTTGATTTGTTTTAGACATTTGCCTGAAATCAAGAAAGAGATAGAACCAAAATGGAAGAAGATCCGAAATCTATTTATCTCTTTAACCATGGGGATAACGGTAACATTTGTAGGTTTTGCCGTGCTAGATTACGAGAAGTTTATGACGATTTCTACTTACTTCAATGATTCCTATGAGTTGGCTGGCGGGAAAAACATTGTGAATACCATTTTAGGAGATTTCCGAGCTTTCGATACGATGCTCGAAGTGGTTGTATTGTTTATTGCAGGTTTAGGTGTCTATACCCTCATTAAGCTGAAAGCAAAAGGAGGGGGAACGGATGCGAATTAATGATGTGATTTTGCGGACGGTTGTTAGAGTCGTTGTTTTCATTATCCTTACTCTTGGTGTATCGCTGTTTTTCTCAGGACATCATGCGCCGGGGGGAGGATTTATCGGAGGGCTTGTTCTCGCTTCAGGGGTTATTCTTCTTTTTATCACATACGATATTGAAACCGTTCAGAAAAAAATGCCTTTTGATTTTAAAAAAGTGGCTGCCCTTGGGGTGCTTATTGCAGTAGGAACAGGTCTTGTATCCATCTATTTTGATTTTCCATTTTTGTCCCATACGGATGGCTATTTCCAGTTTCCGTTTATAGGGGAAAAACATTTAACGACGGTTATCTTGTTTGAAGCGGGAGTGGCTTTAACAGTCATTGGCACGATTGTCACAATGATTTTAAGTATAAGTGAGGATGAGTAGTTTATGGAGCAGGTGATGATGATTTTTATTGGAATACTCGTTTCAGTGGCAACCTATTTGATTCTTTCGAGAAACATGATACGGGTCATTATTGGGACGGCTGTATTATCCCATGCGGTGAATTTGCTGATTATAACGGTAGGGGGATTAAAAACAGGGAATGTGCCTTTACTTGGTCATGGGGAAGAGCCTTTTACTGATGCGTTGCCTCAAGCCTTAATTTTAACTGCGATTGTCATTAGCTTTGCAACGACCGCCTTCTTGCTTGCGCTGGCATACCGCACTTACAAAACGAATGGTTCTGATGATTTTCATGAATTGAGAGGAATGCCAGATGAATAACGTTATTGTTTTGCCGTTAGTGATTCCAATCTTTACAGCAGTTGTGTTGGTATTTTTGCGCAATGTGGCTGCGCAAAGGATTATGGCCTTTATTACAATGCTTGCAGTTAGCATCATCTCCTTTATATTGTTGGAACTTGTACAAAGGGAAGGAATCTTAAAGATTGAATTTGGAGGATGGGAAGCACCTTTTGGCATCTTGTTCGTTGCAGATACTTTCTCGGTATTAATGGTACTCACAGCAAGCATTGTAACTATGCTTTGTATGCTTTACGCCTTTTCAACGGTTGAAAAACGGCATGAAAATATGTTCTTTTATTCATTTATTTTACTTTTAGTTGCTGGTGTCAATGGCGCTTTCTTGACAGGGGATATTTTCAACTTATTCGTTTGTTTTGAAGTGATGTTAATGGCTTCTTATGTGCTGGTGGCATTAGGTGGAGAAAAGGTTCAACTGCGGGAATCTATCAAGTATGTACTCATTAATGTAGTAGGTTCATCTATTTTTTTGATTGCTCTCGCCTATTTATATGGAACGGTTAAAACGTTAAACATGGCTCATATTGCAGAGAGGGTTGCTGAAGTGGGGCAAGATCCTATGTTAACAACCGTTTCCCTTGTTTTGTTGCTTGTTTTCAGTTTGAAGGCGGGTTTAGTACTCTTTTTCTGGTTGCCTGGTTCTTATGTGGTTCCTCCTGCGGCAGTACAAGCGTTGTTTGCAGCCCTTCTTACAAAGGTTGGGGTTTATGCATTGATTCGCACATTCACATTGATGTTCCCACATCGTCCAGAAGTGACTCATACAATTATCGGCGTTTTTGCGGGCTTAACGATTATTTTAGGATGTTTAGGGGCATTATCATCCCGGAATGTATTACGAATTGCAGCATATAACATTGTCATTGCGGTAGGTTTCATTTTAATTGGTCTAGCGGTTGGTACAGAGATTGCGTTGGCAGGGGCTATATTTTACTTAGTCCATGACATGGTGGCGAAAGCGTTGTTGTTTTTGTTAGTTGGGATGATGCTCTATTTAACCGGCGAGAAATTGATTGACTATATGAGCGGGCTCATCCGAAATTATCCTTTGTTTGGATGGATTTATTTCTTGGCGATGCTGGCATTGGTCGGCATTCCTCCTTTAAGCGGTTTTGTAGGGAAAGTGCTGATTGGCAAAGGGGCTATTGAAGCAGGTTCTTACATATTATTATTCCTTGGATTTGCCTCTAGTTTAGTGGTGCTCTTTTCTTTATTAAAAATTTTCCTAAGCTCCTTCTTTGGGGAATCGATTATTACCAACGAAGACAAGAAGCCGTTTCCAGCTGCTTCGATGGCATCGCTTGTTGCCTTTTCCCTTTGCATTGTTGGAATTGGTATTGGGGCTGAAAAGTTATTAGTGTATGTACTAGATGCGGCCAATACGCTTGTTGATCCATCGGTCTATATTAATGCGGTTTTAAGGGAAAGTTAGGGGGTGTAGTGGTGTTTTTTGCTCAATTTATATTAAATTTATTGATTGCCCTGCTTTGGCTGCTTTTAAAAGATGAGCCTACACCTACCCTTGCCACTTTTAACACTGGATTTATCGTAGGTACTTTCATCCTTTATGTGATGCATCGATATTTTGGCACCCAGTTTTATCTAATTCGAGCAATGAAAATTTTTAAACTTATCATTGTCTTCTTCCGAGAGTTGATTGTTTCCGGTTTTGTTGTCATGAAACAATTGTTGACGCCAAATTTGAAGATTACACCAAGAATTTTTAAGTATGAAACGATTTTAAAGAAAGATTGGGAGGTAACAGCTCTTTCGCTGTTATTAACATTGACGCCCGGTTCCGTCGTGATGGAAGTATCGGAATCGGGAAGTGAGTTATATATTCATGCAATGGATATTGGACAGAAGGAAGATTTAATTCGTTCGTTGGGACGATTTGAAACGTTGATATTGGAGGTGTCCCGAGATTGATTGATATTATATTGCTCATTTCTTTAACGTTGTTTATGGTTGCCAATGCAATGCATTTAGTCCGGGTGATTAAAGGCCCTTCAATGCCAGACAGAGCTATAGCATTTGATATAATTGGCATCAATTTAATTTCTTCGATGGCGATCATCTCCATTTTATTAAAAACGACAGCTTTTTTAGAAGCGATCTTAATCATCGGGATTTTATCCTTTATTGGAACCATTGCCTTTTCCAAATATATCGAAAGGGGAGTTATTATTGAACGCAAGTCAGATTATTGAGTGGATTTGCGCCCTTATTATTCTGATGGGGTCCATTATTAGCGTCATTAGCGCCTTTGGAATGCTGCGTTTGCCTGATGTATATACCAGGGCTCATGCGATTGCAAAAAGCGCAACGTTAGGGGTTCTATTTTGTCTTATCGCTTCATTCTTTTATATATGGGTGCAAGATGGATATTTTAGCGTTCGATTAATCTTAGGGATTCTATTTGTATTTATCACTTCTCCTGTAGCTACCCATCTCATCATCCGAGCTGCCTATCGCTCAGGCGTACCATTAGCGGAAGGCTCCGGCGAAGATGAATTAAAGCCGATATTGTTTGGCGATAAAGATGCAGAGCGAGCAAATAATAACTTGAATGTCTAATGGGAAATCAATAATATATTGAATGAACATTTCGTGAATACAGAATAGAATTGAGCGGACGATATTGAAAAAGTTACTGAAACTACTATTGTTGATGATTGCTCTCTATGTATTTTTATACGCCAATAATCATTGGATCGTGATGACAGAAAGAATTTATGAATCTGAAAAAATACCGGAATCCTTTGATGGCTTTCGAATCACCCAAGTGTCTGACTTGCATGATGCCTTGTTTGGCGAAAATCAGGACAAACTGATTAAAAAAGTGAAAAAGACAAATCCTGATGCGATTTTTATTACAGGTGATTTAATTGACAGCAATCGTTATCATTTGGACCAAAGTTTAATGGCGGTTCGTGAATTTGTAAAAATTGCGGATGTCTATTACGTTATGGGCAACCATGAAGTCGCCATCAATCAAGTTTCGAAAATTTATGAGGCTCTTGAAAAACTGGGCGTGTATATTTTGCCGAACGCAGCTGTATGGATTGAACGGAATGGGGAAAGAATAGCCGTTGCCGGTATCGAAGATCCATTAAATGGCGTTGATACAGAAAGAATGCTGGACATGGCTTTAGCCAATGTTCCGAAAGATGCATTTACCGTACTGCTTGCCCATCGCCCAGAAAAGTTTGATATATACGTGAAAAATGAAATTGATTTCGTCTTTACCGGTCATGCCCATGGTGGACAGGTTCGGATTCCTTTTGTAGGGGGGATCATTGCACCGGGACAAGGATTTTTCCCTAAATATACAGCAGGGTTTTACGAAGAGAATCACACGACGATGAATGTCAGCAGAGGTTTGGGCAATAGCATGGCCCCTTTCCGAATTTTTAACTTCCCTGAAATTGTAGTGGTGGAGTTGAAGACGAAATAACGATAATGGGTGAAAAGGGGGCGTCTGAAAAGACATTTTGAGACGCCTCCTTTATATTTTTTTATTTGACCAAGCCAGTTTTTTTATTAAGATTGTAATTAGATTTTCCCATGGAATTTAGCAAAGGAGATTATACGGATGAATATTATCAATTTTACGATGGAAGAATTGGTGGATCCGACAGGGATTATTCAAGGGAAACGGTATGAATTTTTGTTGGATGTAGAAGTGGATGAAGAGGATGAACTTTATTCAGAAGCAGGTACGCAAATCCGGCTGCTTATAGGAGATGAAGGGGAAGGTCCGTTTATTATCAACTATTTCATTATGGATAAAAAAGATGAACATTATATTGAACTGGCGCTAGAGGAAGAAGAGGAACAATATCTTTTAGCTTTCTGTATGGAACAATTAGAAAGTGAAGAGTAGCGAAGTAGTATTTCCTATAGCTGATAAGTTATGAAATATCATCCAAAAGGATTTTGGGTGATATTTTTTTAATAAATTAAAGAAATTGTATGATTATGATTGAACTTTTCTTCCAAAATCTTTAATCTAATAATTTCTTACGTTCTTGAGACATATATAGTATAATAGGTTCACAAAATATTCAGATTATTTTAAAATATTAGTATAATAAATTGAGTTATAACTATTATAAAGAAGGATTTTGCTGCGAAAATGTTTGTTCGTAAAGGGGATGGAGAGAGTGACGATACTGAAAGATTTAAAAATTTTAGATTTCTCATCAATGCTTCCAGGGGTTTTTGCAACAATGATGTTTGCTGATTTCGGCGCGGATGTCATTCATGTGGAATCCACAAGAAGAGTGGATTTGATGCGCATTATGCCTCCGTATGATGAAAATAAAGAATCCTATGTGCATCAACATTTAAATCGTTCCAAAAAATCAATTAAATTGAACTTAAAGACAAAAGAAGCGGTGGAGATTGTAAAAAAATTAATTCAGGAATATGACATTGTTGTTGAAGGATTTCGCCCGGGAGTGATGGAACGCCTAGGTCTCGATTATGAGTCGCTGAAAAAGGTTAATCCAAAAATTATTTATTGTTCCATTACAGGATATGGACAAACAGGACCGTACCGCAACCGTCCAGGGCATGATAATAACTATTTATCCATTTCAGGCATTCTTGACTATTCCCGCCACAAAGGCAAAAAACCGGTTTCCATGGGGGTGCAAATTGCAGATATAGCTGGGGGCACATTGCATGCAGCAATTGGTATTCTTGCATCTGCACTGCATCGGGAAAAAACCGGGGAAGGAAAATATATTGATATTTCCATGACCGATGCGGTATTTACGATGAATGCGTTGTATGGAACCGCTTATTTAGGTACAGGGGAATTGCCAAAGCCGGAAGAAGAAATTTTAAATGGCGGCACGTTTTATGATTACTACGAAACGAAGGATGGCCGATATTTCTCCGTCGGCAGTTTAGAGCCCCATTTCCGCAAACTATTATGTGAGGCGTTGGATATTCCTGAATTAATTCAAAGCACTTTTAATGATTCTACGTATACGCAAAAACGGTTTAAAGAAGCGGTAAAAGACGCATTCTTGACAAAAACGTTTGATGAATGGCTGGAAGTGTTTAATGAAGATTTTGAAGGCTGTGTGGAGCCGGTTCTTAACTTTGAAGAAGCTTGCAATCATCCTCAAATTCGCGCACGCCAGATGATTGTAGATGTGCCTAAAGAAGACGGCACAACCCAAAAACAAATCGGCACAGCCATTAAATTTGAAGGGGTGGAACCAACTTATAAATTTGTCGGCGCCAAAGTGGGAGAACATACAGATGACATTTTGAAATCTCTTGGCTATTCCGATGACGAAATTAAATCTTTCCATGAAAATGGTGTGCTTGAATAAAAAATGTCCCAAAGGTAATGACTAATTACTTTTGGGACGTTTTCTTTTCCATAAAGCTTACGACAAAATCCCGCAAGTCTTCAAAGTCCTCTTGAAGCATTAAATATTTTTTATAAATGCTCATCAACTGCTCAAAAAGTTCAAATTGTTCTGTAGCAAAAAAAGTTTTCAACAGGTTGCATACATGGGTGGAAGTCATACGGGCAATTGGATAGAGGGGACTTTCTGCTTCTTTATATTGCTCCAGCCATTTTTCAATGGATTGCATAACGTGTTGATGGGATTGATCGACGATGTAGGCAATATTTCGCTGCACGGCTGCTTCAATTTTCAAAAGCAAATCTTTATTGAATGCCTCTGTATTTAAACATTCATAAATGCTTGTACAGGAAGCGATTTCGTATTCCTTCAATAATTGCAGCACATCTCCATATTGACCTTTCTTGACAAGGGCATCAATCACAATAAAGAAGATTTGTTCCAGATAGTTCTGGTCATACCGTTTGACTAAAGATTCCGGTTCCGGTTTTAAATTCGGCAGCACTTTTCCATAATCAATCAATAATTCAATGGAATGATTAATTAAACGGTCATTCGTAATTAAATACTTGCCATATGCAATCGTTTTTTCCGTATCTCCATGTTTTGCACCATCCACCGCCAAAATATAAGATAATAGCGTTTCTTCTTTCTCTGTCAACGCCCACTCTCCGGCTTCCCATGTTTTGACCACTTCTGCAATCAGTTTGTGGATTTTTTTATAATGGCGTTTTCCCCCTATGAAATGAAGGGAGATATTTAATAAATGAAATTCTTTAAGCACATAAGAACGCGGGTTTTTATAATCAATTTTTTGAATGAAGTGATTCATCGTTGAAATGACTTGGCTTTGGGTCATAAATGATTGTATGTATTGTTTAAATTGGTTGATTAAATCAAGAGGATTTTGAATGGTATGTAATGGCGCCTGCAAAAAAACAGAGTAAATTTTTTTAGCATACAAATAACGCCAAAAATCAATTTTATGATTATACAGAATATGTATAAGATATTTTTTTCCGATTTTATATAAATAGATTTCGTTTAATTTTGAAATGGATTTAGAGTAATCGGTTTTTTTTCCAAAAACCAGTTCGATAAAATGGGAAAAGTTGAATACATTTTTCATTAAAGCATGTTCAAAAATAATGTTTTTGCTCGTTGCGGAAGAGAAGAAGGCATCCAGTTTACTTTGCACATTGTTTAGATCAATGTTCGATGAACGAAACATTTCCAGGGTAAATAAATCGAGTTTTCCCCAGTGCTGTTTAATGGATTGAAAAAGGACATTAGCTGCTTCTGATTTTTTGAGAATAATCTGGTCAAGGGGAAGGATGCTGCCAAAAATCTCTTCATCTTCATCATAACCGCCGAATTGTTGAAGAGCTTTTTCAAAAGAATCTCCTATTTGTCCTTTCGTTTGCAGAAAGAGTTGTTCATCGAATTTGATCATTCTTCGCTTCCCCCTAAAGTCACTTCATTAGATAATTCCAAAATGAGGTACCATTTCTAAATTAAACTGTTCAAGGAAGAAATGTAAAGACTTTAATTGGATTTTTCCTTTTTGATGGATTCTTTAGTATAATGTAATATTATCCTTTATCAATCTAATAGAGCATTCATTATTTTAAGAGAGGTCGCAAATATGCAATACCTATCGATGATATTTTTCCAAATCGTAGCGCCGATTCTTGTTCTTCTTGTAGTAGGAGCTATCTTACAAAAGAAATTTCATTTTAACTTAAAAGCGTTGTCTCAGCTTGTTACATACTGTTTCATGCCAGCAGCGGTGTTTGTCAATATATATGAAACGTCTATCAGCATGTCAGTACTTGCCCAAGTGGCGGGTTTTATTGTTTTATTTATTGGCAGTCAAATGATGATGAGTCATTATGTGGCGAAACTGCTTGGGCTTAATCGTTCTGAATCTGCAGTGTTTAAAAATAGTATCGTGCTCATTAACTCCGGGAACTATGGCATTCCGGTGGCGCAAATGGTGTTTGCCCAGCAGCCCATTGGCGTTGCCATTCAAGTGATTCTCGTAATCTTTCAAAATATGACGACTTATACTTACGGGTTGTACAATTTAATCTCTGCAACAAAATCGGGATTAGAAATTGTAAAAGACTTTTTAAAGATGCCGATTGTCCATGCATTGACGCTTGGCATCATTTTAAATGTAGCAGACTTTGAAATTCCGCAAACCTTCCGAATTCCATTAGACCATGTGGCGGATGGGTTTGTTGCCGTTGCGTTAATTACTCTCGGAGCGCAGTTGTCTCAGCTTGAAATGCGCACAATGCTCAATAAAACCATTATTACAAGCTGTTTTATGCGCCTCGTGGTAGGGCCAGCCATTGCGCTTCTAGTTATTTATCTTCTTGGCATCGATGGCGTTGTGGCCAAATCTTTATTAATTGCAAGCTCCTTTCCAACTTCCCGCAACAGTTCCAGCCTTGCTTTGGAATATGATGTGGAGTCTAACACAGCAGCTCAAACCGTATTATTCTCAACCATTGTCAGCTGCATTACGGTGACCATTGTGATTTATTTATCTAATCTACTTTTTGGGTAAGTGAATGTTAAATAAAAGTTCAAAAAACTGCTTCGCTATTAAGTGTAAACATTTGTAAACTAATAGTATAGAAGAAAAAAGGATGTGAGCTGCTATGAAAGAAAAGCAACCTCAAAATCGTTCTCTAACATACTATTTTTTCATCTTAATGGCGATTGTGTTATTAAATGCCCTCATTTTTCCGGGCATTCAAAAACAAAAAGTAGAAGAGGTGGACTATGGCACTTTCCTCCAAATGGTTGAAGACGGGAAAGTGAAGAAAGTAACCATTCAAGATGATGCCATTACATTCACGGAAAAAGACAATAAAGATGTTATTTATAAAACCGGTGTGGTTGAAGATGCAAAATTAGTGGATAGGCTATATGAAGCCAATGTGCCATTTACGAAAACCATTCCGAATGAATTTTCGCCTTTAATTCGATTCATTTTATTATGGATTGTTCCATTTTTGATTATTTTGTTCCTCGGAAGTTTTTTAACACGAGGACTTCGCCAATCGAGGGCGGATGTATTAACCTTTGGTAAATCCAATGCCAAAATCTATGTGGAATCCGAAACAGGGAAAAGTTTTAATGATGTAGCAGGGCAAGATGAGGCAAAAGAAGCCTTAAAAGAAATTGTAGACTTTTTGCATAATCCTGAAAAATACCGGCAAGTGGGAGCAAAACTTCCAAAAGGGGTTTTGTTGGTTGGACCTCCAGGAACAGGGAAAACATTGATTGCCAAAGCGGTTGCTGGGGAAGCGAAAGTACCGTTCTTTACCATTTCCGGTTCTGAGTTTGTTGAAATGTTCGTCGGAATGGGGGCTGCTCGCGTTCGTGATTTGTTTAAGCAAGCCCAAGAAAAAGCGCCATGTATCGTGTTTATCGATGAAATTGATGCTATTGGGAAAAAACGGGGTGTCAATTTAACCCAAGGAAATGACGAACGGGAACAAACTTTAAACCAATTGTTATATGAAATGGATGGTTTTGATTCGAGCAAAGGCGTGGTGATTTTAGCAGCAACGAACCGTCCTGAAGTGTTGGACCAAGCCCTATTGCGTCCTGGAAGATTCGACCGGCGCATTCCCCTTGAATTGCCTGACTTAAATGGAAGGGAAGCCATCTTAAATGTTCATTTGAAAAAGGTAGCCAAAGACGACAATATTGATGTTACGGCTATTGCTAAAGCAACGCCGGGGGCATCAGGAGCTGACCTTGCAAATATCGTCAATGAAGCAGCTTTAAGGGCCGTGAGAATGGGGCGTACGAAAGTCATTCAAGAAGACCTTGAAGAAGCAGTGGAAATCACCATCGCAGGATATAGACGAAAAAGTAAAATCCTGTCTCCACAAGAGAAGAAAATTGTGGCTTACCACGAAATTGGACATGCCATTGTTGCAGCGAGACAGTCACATTCTGCTCCGGTGCAAAAAATCACCATTATTCCGCGCACTTCTGGAGCTTTAGGCTATACAATGCAAGTGGAAGAAGAAGAACGTTATTTGCTTTCAAAAGAAGAGCTTTTTAATAAAATTGTGACATTGACTGGAGGAAGAACGGCAGAAGAAATTGTTTTCCAATCTGTTACATCAGGAGCTGCCAACGATATTGAACAAGCAACAAAATTGGCGAGGGCAATGGTTACCAGCTACGGCATGAGCGAGCATTTTGGCATGATGGGACTTGAAACAGTGTCCAATGTATATTTAGGCGGGGATAGTTCTCTCATCTGTTCCGATGAAACGGCAGCCAAAATCGATGAAGAAGTGCAAAACATTATAGAAAGTGCCCATGAAAAAGCGCGCCAAATTCTTACAGAAAACATCGACAAGCTCCATGAATTAGCTGCATATTTGCTAGAAAAAGAAACCATCAGCGGCGAAGAATTCATGAGCATTTTAGAAAATGAATCCGTGGTTAGCCAATAAATATAAAAAAGAGGTTGGGACAAAACCCCCTCTAAAATGGAAACAGCCCATGAAATTTTGGAATAAAATTTCATGGGCTGTTCTTCATTTTTTCAATAAAAATAAGGACATCTTCTGTTAAAATTTAAGTATCCAACCCCAAAAATTTTAACGAAAGAAGTGTCCTTATGTTTAAATATTATAACATGAATCAATTAGTTTTGCCTCTAGATTTAGAAATAAAATTACAAGAAAATGATATTGCCTTCCACATTCACCATTTAGTTGAAAGTATTCCAGATGAAGCCTTCCAGCCGTTTCTTCGAAATACAGGTTGTCCTGCTTATCATCCACGCATGATGCTAAAAATTATTTTGTGTGCCTATTCGCAGTCTGTCTTTTCAGGTCGAAAAATTGAAGCGCTATTAAAGGATAGTATACGAATGATGTGGTTGGCACAAGGATATGAACCAAGTTATCGGACGATCAATCGTTTTCGTGTGCATCCGGAAGTAAAAGAATTAATTCGTCAATGTTTTGTCCAATTCCGTTGCCAACTGGTGGAAGAAAAATTAATCGATCAAGAAGCCATTTTTATCGATGGTACGAAGATTGAAGCGAATGCCAATAAATTTACTTTCGTATGGAAGAAATCCATTGAAAAATACAACCAAAACTTAATTGAAAAGTCCAATCAGT
>Ga0207747_1000863_pt1 | contig 26817 bp, 22 predicted proteins | sample HigsolmetaGSP11D_FD_184839 | JGI IMG/M metagenome (GOLD analysis project Ga0207747, IMG submission 184839) | High solid enriched microbial communities from the Joint BioEnergy Institute, USA - SP1-1-D (SPAdes) | ecosystem: Engineered > Bioreactor > SSF (Solid state fermentation) > Aerobic >...
CGAGCAGCCAGGGCTGGAAAATGTCTTGAAGGAAGGGCGAGCTGGCGAACCATCGTATACGATCAGTGCAGGTATTGCCGAGTTGGATGATTCCCATGTGACACTGGAGAGCTGGCTGGAAGAGGCGGATGCATGTTTGTATGCGTCCAAGAAGAACGGCCGCAACCAGACAACTCTTGCTTCGAGACGGCAAGCTTGAGGTTGATGCGGCAAGCCGTGTCTCTTATGCAACCGGCAATTGACTGCATGAGATCCTGCCAAACCGGCGATGGAGTGACAAAGCGCTGCCAAGCAAGCAGGCAACAGCCTTGATTACGGCTTCCGCGATCCTTATCTAGCCTGCATACACCTGCACCTGATTGCGGCCGCTCCGTTTCGCTGCGTACAATGCATGGTCCGCCAGATGGAGCAGGTGCGATAGTGATTCGTCTGCGCGACGAGAGGACTCGGCAACGCCGAAGCTGGACGTGACCCGAATGATCTGGCCTTCGACCGCCAATGGTGGCGACTCGATCCTTTGCCGAAGTTCCTCTGCGAAAGCTTGTCCTTCCCGGACAGAAGAACCGGACAGAGCGATGACGAACTCTTCGCCGCCGTAACGGGCGAACAGGATATGATCCTTCATGCAGGAGCGGCATGCCTTGACGACATGGATCAGCGCCAGATCACCGGCTTTATGGCCATATGTATCGTTTACTTGCTTGAAGTGGTCGATATCGAAGAGGATAATCGTAAACGGTGTCCCCTCCTGTTTCGCCTCGGCATATGCCGCTTCGCATCGCTCGAAGAACGCTCGGCGGTTGAAGATCTGCGTCAGTTCATCATAATAGGCGCGCTGCTCCAGTTGCCGCTGCAGCCGTTTGACATCGGTGATGTCGGCGATGATCATGACGGTTCCTGCTGTGCTGCTGCGCGAGGTGCGCTTCAGCGGCGAGAAACGAACCTGATAGAAGAGCTCTTCCTGACCGCTTACGGTAACCTCCAGCTCATGCGAGCCGACGGCTTTCGCCGGAGCGAGCTCGGGGGCTGTCCGGAACAGGCTGGACCAGACCTGTTGAACCGGCATGCCGAACATCGAGCGATTCAGCACACGAAACATGCGTCTGGCGCCATCGTTGAATTCGACCATTCTTCCGGATTTGTCGAGCACGATGACGCCGTCGCTGATGCTGTGGAAGATCGTATCCTTGGCGATCGGGATCACCGACAGCAGATGGGAGGTGACGATCGCCCACCAGAACAGAACGGACGTGACGCCGACGACCATCGGAACCGGATCGACGCCGGTTGGGGTGACGCCCATCAGATACAGGAAGGAGATGGTCATCGGGATCAGTTGGGCGCAGACCAGAGCGATCAGCTGCGGCCGATACTCCCGCGACGTATCCTTCCAACGGGACAGCAAGAGAAAGGATCCGGCAACCATGCAGACGAACATGAAGCTTCCGTTCAGGATGTAAGTCACGCCAACTTCAATATCGTAGTAGGGTGCGCCGAGAGTTTCGTGAATCTTGTATTCCTTGTAGTGCAAATGGTGTAAATCGTTGGTGGCATTGCTGATCAGGCTGATGACCGGCATCGTCAGCAGGCCGATGACCGCTCTTTTCCTCACCTTGATCCCCAGATACTGCAAGACAAACAACAACCCAAGCGGCGGAGCAAATGGCATCCCGAAATATTGCATGACGGACCAGAATCTCAACTGCTCCAGAGTGGATGAGGTCAAGCTGAACGCATACGAGAAGCAGTAGGTGGCTTTGGCCGCGGTTCCCCAGACGAAGATCGTTGCAATTCTCCGATCAAGCTCCCGTTTCATGATGACATAGAATCCCAGCAGGAGGTTAAGAACGCCGGACACACAAGTTATGGCAATATAAGCGGTCAACGGAGAATCCATGGCAGTCAACCTCATTATTCATGATGAATGAGCCAGTCTTGCAAATCATTGTATTTCATGATTATACCATTAATCTGGCAGCCTTTTGAATGTTTATTTGAAGCCTGTCGGTAAGTGGAGCCGACGACGGTTTCGATTTACCGGAATCGGATGGGCATCGTGATACATAAATATTGAAGGATCTGTCATGTTAGTTCAACGATTGTTTGGGAGGGATGAACGGATGGAGACGAGAAGCATTCTGGAAAAGGGGAATCGTCATCTGAAGCGAAAGGCATGCAGTCGCGGTGGTGTAGCCAGGACACGCGGTTTGTCCAGAGAACAAGTCAGCATCCTGGTGGCGCGAGATCGGAATAAAAGCACCCTTGCACAAGTCGCTACATTTGGCCGTTTGAACGCATCCAGAGTTACGCTGTTCGATGAAAACCAATAGGAAGAAACTTCCGCACGATTGTGCTCAACAAATCAACCAACTAGCCTCTTAAGCAACAATTAAGATAAACACAGCCATAATTTTAACTTTATTTGAAAACGAGCAACTCACGCTCTTGCATCGCAGCGAATGTCCGCCAAACCACCGCCTTGCCTACTTCTTCGACCTGTAAAACTCATGATACAGCTTCATAAGTGCCCGTTTCTCGATGCGCGAGACGTAGCTGCGGCTAATGCCGAGCTCCTTGGCGATCTCGCGCTGCGTCCGCTCTTCTCCGCCGTCCTCCAGGCCGAACCGGCCGCGTATGACCTCCTGCTCCCTTTCATCGAGAATGTGGAGATGCCCGTAAATCTTCTTCTTCTCGATCTTGAGCTGCACCTTATCCACCACATCATCCGATTCCGTTCCCAGGATATCGATCAATGTGATTTCATTGCCTTCTTTATCTGTACCGATCGGATCGTGGAGCGAGACGTCCTTGCGTGACTTCTTCAGCGACCTCAAGTGCATCAGGATTTCATTTTCTATACAACGGGCCGCGAAGGTTGCCAGCTTCGTCCCTTTATCTGGCTGGAAGCTTTCGATCGCCTTGATCAGACCGATCGTGCCAATGGAGATCAGGTCTTCGATGTCTTCTCCGGTATTGTCAAACTTCTTCACGATGTGGGCGACGAGCCGAAGATTATGTTCGATGAGCAGGTTGCGTGATTGGATGTTGCCCTCCGCCATCAGCCTGAGGTGCATCTCTTCCTCCTGTTCACTGAGTGGCTGGGGGAAGGCATTGTTCTTGACGTAAGACACCAGCAAGGAGAGCTGCTTGATGAACAGAATAATCGCTGACAGGATTCCAGGCATGTAGGGCACACCTCCTGAATATCGCACCGCTTACTTGTGAAGGGTCACGTATTCTACAGTGTATGTGGGCTGCCGCCAACAAGTGCCTGTACGTCGATTGATGAATCATCAAAGAATGTCTGACTGGATTGGCGAACAGACAGGCATCCGCAAGCACGCTTGCACCGCCGGACGTCCACTCATCATTTTTGCTAATCGTGTAAACATTTGACAATCGGAGAAACAGCTGGTCAAAATTGATCGGAACTATCAATACTGAGCCTTTACGATCCTGGAATGAGCGAGATAAGATATGCACGATTTCACCATCCAGAGGTACGCACATCAGGAAGAAGATCGAGGCTCGGGAGGTGAGGTATTGACGTTTTGAAAGCGCTTCAGTATCCGGGTAAGCTTCAAATCCGTGATTGATTAGAGGAGGGGTATCGCTCGTCAGTATCAACCCGACAGGGAGATGGCAATCAAACATATAATGAACAGGAGTGAGTTCATGTACTTAACAGCTGGATTCCGAAGAATTTCGCATGTGGCATTGTTCCTGGCGATTCTGATGATCTTGTCGCTCTTGATCCCGCCAGCGTATGGGCGAGCGGACACGGAGACTCCGATTCCGGCCCGCCTGGGAGAATATCTGGGCCGTGGCCTGGTAGCCGTGTTGGTGGATAACGGCGTTTATCTAAGCTGGCGTTATTTAAATACCGATCCTGATGAAATCGCTTTCAATGTGTACAAAAACGGCATCAAAGTCAATCCGGAGCCGATCACCAACTCCACCAACTATCTAGATACGACCGGCTTCGACAGTTCCCAGTATCAGATCTCTGCGATCATCGGCGGCAAGGAGATCATGCAGCCGGATTACGTTTCTGTCTGGCATCAGCCGTATCTGTCCATTCCGCTTGACAAGCCGACTGACGGCAGGACAAAGGATGGCGGAATCTACTCCTACATCGCCAGCGACGCATCGGTAGGCGATCTGGACGGCGATGGCGAGTATGAGATCGTCTTCCTCTGGAATCCGAATAATGCGAAGGACAACGCCCAGTCCGGGTATACCGGCAACGTTCTGATCGACGCGATCGAGCTGGACGGCACGAAGCTGTGGCGGATCGACCTGGGCGTGAACATCCGCGCCGGGGCGCATTATACGCAGCTCATGGTCTATGATCTGGACGGTGACGGCAAGGCGGAGGTGGTTGTGAAGACGGCTGATGGCACGGTTGACGGCACTGGGCAGGTAATCGGTGATGGGACGAAGGATTATCGGAATGACGGCGGCTACATCCTGTCTGGTCCTGAATATCTGACCGTGTTCGATGGAGCAACCGGCCGCGCCTTGTCTACCGTTCCTTATGAACCGGCGAGAGGTAATGTCAGCGATTGGGGCGACGGTTACGGCAATCGCGTCGACCGCTTCCTGGCAGCGATCGCTTACCTGGACGGCGTGAAGCCGAGCGTCATCATGTCGCGCGGCTACTACACGCGCACGGTGCTTGTAGCCTATGACTACATCGGCGGCGAGCTGGTGAAGCGCTGGACCTTCGATACGAATGTCGTCGGCAGCCAGTACGAAGGCCAGGGCAATCACAACCTGAGTGTGCTGGATGCAGACGGCGACGGCAAGGATGAGATCATGTTCGGCGCCCTCGCCATCGACGACGATGGCACGCTGATGTACAGCACCGGGCTTGGACATGGCGATGCGATGCATGCCGGCAAGCTCAACCCGAGCCGCACTGGCTATCAGGTGGTGAGCGTGCATGAGCACTCAGGGGCTCAGTACGGTCTCGAGATGCGCGATGCGGCAACAGGAGAGATCCTCTGGGGCGAACACACGGGCAAGGATACGGGCCGCGGCATGGCTGCGGACATCGATCCGAACTATCCCGGCTACGAATCCTGGGCTTCGGGAATCACGAACGGCCAGATGGTGCCGTATACGAAGGTGTATTCGGCCGACGGGCAAGCCATCTATGAGATGGACGACGCGCCGCGCAGCACCAACTTTGCCATCTGGTGGGACGGCGACCTCGGCCGCGAGCTGTTCGACCATATCTGGGACAACGAAACGTCTAGGGGCATTCCGGTCATCTACAAATGGGATTACGATAACAAGGAGCTGGATGAGATCTTCCGCGCCGAAGGCACCCTGACGAACAACCATACGAAGGGCAATCCTGCGCTGCAAGCGGATATACTCGGCGACTGGCGGGAAGAACTGCTGCTCAGAAGTGAAGACAGCACCGAATACCGCTTGTATACGACGACGATCCCGACCACTTACAGGATCCCGACGCTAATGCAGGATCCGGTTTATCGTCTCGGCATCGCCTGGCAGAATGTCGCCTATAACCAGCCGCCGCATACCGGCTTCTATCTCGGATATGACGCGACGGTGTTCCCAAAGGCAAGTCTTGACCTGACGGGCAGCGAAGAGACACTGCAAGAAGTATATCGTTTTGACTTCGGCACGGATCCCGACGCAGGTGCGACTGGCGTGCAGAACCAGGCATATACGGAAGCAAACGGCTATGGGTTCACCGATACGAGCGGCATTACGGTACATGCCAACCATGTTACTGTGCCGGCGGACGCCAGATTTGCAGTTGACCTGCCGAATGCGAACTATCGGGTGACCGTCAAGCTTGGCCATGATACTGAAGCAACTCATGCAGGCGTCAAATCGGAGTACGTCCAGAAGGTGGCGGTCAGAGATGTAGATGCCGGTGAGACGCTGGAGTATTCCTATGACATCGCGCTGGTGGATGGACAGCTGGAGTTCGATTTCTCCGGCACCGCGATTCACCTGCAGGAGATCACGATCGAGCGCTATCCGGACAAGACACCGGGACACGCGATCACGATCTACATGGCGGGCGATTCGACGATGCAGTCCTATGCCGAGCTCAATGCTCCGCAAGAAGGCTGGGGACAGCGTTTCGGTGAATACTTCGCCCCGGGCGTCGTTGTCAAGAACTTCGCGATCGGCGGCCGAAGCAGCAAGTCGTTCCTGGTGGACGGACGTCTGGATGCGGTACTGCGCGAGATCCGGCCGGGTGACTTCTTCTTCATCTCCTTCGGCCACAACGATGCCAGCGCAGGCATACCAGAACGCTATGCGTCTCCGGCAGATTACAAGATGTACCTGACGCGATATATCAACGGGGCAAGACAGCGCGGCGCTACCCCGATCCTGCTGACTCCGGTTGGACGCCGGGACTTCAATCTGATCACGCAGGAGTTCAACGTCAGCTTCCCGGAATATGTGCAAGCTGCCAGGGAGCTCGCGCAGGAACTGAATGTGGATCTGATCGATCTGAGCGCGCTCAGCATCGCGCATTACAACTACGTGGGCCTGGCGGCTACGGAGAACATCTTCCTTTACGCCTACCCGGGTGAATATCCGAAGTATCCAAACGGCGTAAGCGACAATACGCATTTCAGCAGCTATGGCGCGAAGGTCATCGCCGGACTGGTGGCGAATGCGGTGAAGGAGATGAATCTCGCCATCTCGCCGTTTGTCATCGATCCGGACTATGAGGAGCCGGAACCGGAGCCGACGAATGAGCTGTATGAAGAAGACTTCGAGGGCGATCAATCGCAAGCCCAGTATGCGATGGTGAACGCAACAGGCATCAATGGACAAATGACAGGCATCGTTGAGGAGAAGGACGGCAGCATGGCGCTTGCGGTCATCGGTTCTGGAGCAGGCCATCGCTCGAAGGTGTTCCGTCTATTCGATGCGGTGAACGGCGATATCGTCAAGGTGAATTTTGACTGGCACAGCGGCAACGTAGCAGCATGGCCGTCTGAAGGTCACATTACCCTGATGGATGCCAATGAGAACATGATCCTGACGCTGTACACAACGAGCGGCAACAATACACCGATCGGCTACTTCGTTGGCTATTACCCGGCTGACTATGGCTCGGGCAGCACGGCCATTCCGGAAGGCGGCGTATTGACCAGCTTGCTCAAGAACCAATGGATCAATGTGGATCTCAGGATCAACTTCGTGGAGAAGAAGATGGATCTGACGCTGACGAGCAAGGCAGACCCGAGCGTCAAAGAGACGATCACCGATATTCCGATGAGTGCTGGAACCGCTTACGCCAACAACGTCAGGGCGATTCGCTTCCTCGGCACGCGCAAGGGCGGCGGTGGAACGCTCAGCTGGACGACGTGGATTGACAATGTGCGGATCGAAGGCTTGAAGCAGGCGCCGCAAGCAGGGGACCAAACCGCGCTTCTCGAGCTGATCCGTCAGGCCGAGGAGATTGATCTGAGCATTTATACTTCAGAGTCCGTGGCCGTGTTCAATCGATCCCTCGCCGCTGCTGAAGCGGTCATCGGCACCGAAGCGACCCAGGCTGAGGTTGATCATGCCTACAACATGCTGAATGTGGCGATCAATTCCCTGTCGAGGGTGCCGCGCGAGCCTGTCAGCGAATACAAGTTCGATTTCGGTTCAGGAGATGCGGCGGATGGCTACATCAAGGTTGATGCCAAACAGGCTTATATCGAAGGCAATGGCTACGGAATTGCGGACACGTCTCTGGTTGTGGATGAGAATCAGGAGACCGGCGATGCGCTTAAGGAGGATTTCGTCCGTGTGAACGGCACATCCTTCCTCGTCGAGATGGAGCCGGGCAACTATCGCGTGACACTGACGATCGGCGACTCGCAGGAGAGCACGAACGTTGGCGTCGTGATGGAACAGATGCAGAAGCTGCCGGTGACGACGATTGCTTCCGGCCAGTACCAGGACTTCACCTATGACATCGCGCTGATCGACGGCGTGTTCAACTTCGAGTTCTCCGGCAACTCGCCGAAGATCAATGCGCTGACGATTGAGAAGCTGCCTGCGCCAGAGCCTCGTGACAAACCGGTCATCTACCTGGCCAGCGATTCGACGGTTGCGAACTATGCGGAAGTCTACCGCCCGCAAGCGGGTTGGGGCGAGAGACTGGGCGATTACTTCGACCTGACGCGAGTCAGCATCGATAACCGGGCTGTCGGCGGTCTGAGCAGCAAGACGTTCCTCACGCTTGGTTATCTGAATGATCTCCTGCTCGACATCCGTCCAGGCGATTACCTGTTCATGCAATGGTCGCACAATGACTCTACTCCGTCCCGTCCGGAACGTTACCTGACGCCGGAGCAATTTAAAGACTATCTGAAGCTGTACATCGACGGAGCGAGACAGAGAGGGGCTACACCTGTGCTTGTAACGCCGGTGAACAGGCGCGACTTTACCGGTGATGTCCTCAACAAGAGCTTCCCTGAATATGTTCAGGCGATGAAAGAAGTCGCATACGAGACCGAAACGCTGTTCGTCGATCTGAATCAGGCCAGTTGGGAGTACTTCCAGGAGCTCGGTCCGGAAGGAACGAAGAGCATCTTCATGTGGGTAGGCACGACGGAGGACAACACGCATCTCCAAATGAACGGCGCGATCAAGGTCGCCGAGATCGTCGCGAAGCTGGTGAAGCAGCTCAACATTCCGCTCTCGGATCTGGTCACGGTCGAGAATGAGGAACCGGAGCCGTCGCCTGATGTCTGGGCTCAGGCGATGATTAGCGGTCTTTCCGGTGCGTACCTTGGTCAGAATGTGGAACTGAGCATCGGCGTATCCCAGGTGCAACAACAATTCAGTGCCGCTGATGTAATCGTCCACTATAACCCGGCGGTGCTGGAATTCGCCACGACTGCAGGCGAGGATGGCTTGACGTTACTCGCGGACAGCGTGTTCGCATCGAAGCGCGACAACGTGCATGTGCTGGCTGCTGCAGTACGTCCGGATGAAGGCCTGATCCGCTTCATCGTAATCGCTTCTGGCGAAGGTGTCGAGGACAGTGGTGACCTGTTTGCCCTGCGCGGCAAAGTGAGATCTGATGCGACAGTCGGCGATGTGACGGTTACGATCACGAAGTTCAGCGCTTCGTATAATGGCGAGGAAGGCAGCGTCGATATACTCGGTGCCGCCCATACGATCGCCATCAGCGAGGAGCCGCAGCAGCCGCCTGTGACGGACAAATCCGCACTCCATGCGGCTATCAGCCAGGCTCAGAACAAGCTTGCCAATGCCGTCGAAGGCGACAAACTCGGCAAGTACCAGGTTGGCGCGAAGGCTGAACTGCAAGCGGCTGTCAATGCGGCAATTGCCGTTGCGGATAACGTATGGTCGACCCAGGCTCAGGTTGATGCGGCGACTGCGGCGCTGCAAGCGGCGATCCAGCAGTTTGACTCGCGCTTCATCACCCTGGTCGAAGGTCAGACGAAGATTACGATCCGCGACATGTCCATCCTCGCGAAGTACTTCGGCATCACTTCCTCGGATCCGAACTGGAGCGAGGTGGCTGCGGCTGACCTGTTCGACGAAGGGGTAATCGACATTCGCGTACTGGCCGCTGTAGCACAGATGATCCTGGAGGATTGGCAATGACATCATGGGCATAACAGCCATGGCTTTAACTAACGGCCTTGTTCCGAGGCAATTCGGACCGGGGCCGTTTTGCTTCAACCCGGGACGGGATGTTGTTGGATTGGCTTCGGTTGTCAGTTGGCAGCGTTTTCTATTATGATTATCTATATCGGTCTGGATGTTACATACAATGGTTACATTCAACGTATGGCATACATGGGTTCAATTGCATGTTCACACATTCCTGACGAGGAGAGGAAGGCCATGAAGCAGCGTTACATAATGGCTCTGGACCAGGGAACGACGAGCTCCAGAGCGATCGTGTTTAATCACGATGGCGAGATCGTGCATATCGCCCAGCAGGAGTTCCCCCAGTTGTTTCCGCGTCCGGGCTGGGTGGAACATGATGCGAACGAGATCTGGATGTCCGTCCAGAGCGTCATCGCCAAGGTGTTCTCCGAGACCGGGATCGACCCATCGCAAATCGCGGCGATCGGCATCACGAACCAACGGGAAACGACCGTCATCTGGGAGAAGGCTACCGGCAGACCGATCTACCATGCCATCGTCTGGCAGTCGAGGCAGACCGCCGGGCTGTGCGAGAGATGGAAGCAGGAAGGGCTGGAGAAGTGGTTTCAGGGCAAGACCGGTCTGACCATCGACGCTTATTTCTCCGCCTCCAAGGTAGCCTGGCTGTTCGATCATATGGAAGGAGCCCGCGCCAGAGCGGAACGGGGGGAGCTGCTGTTCGGCACGATCGATACCTGGCTCGTCTGGAAGCTGACGGGCGGCAAAGTCCATGTCACCGATTACTCCAATGCTTCGCGGACGATGATGTACAACATCCATGAACTGCGATGGGACGAAGACATCCTGAAGCTGCTTGAGGTTCCGGCATCCATGCTGCCTGAAGTGCGGGATTGCTCGGAAATCTACGGCTATGCGGAAGGTGATCTGTTCTACGGGGCCCGCATTCCGATCAGCGGCATCGCAGGTGATCAGCAGGCGGCGCTGTTCGGTCAGGCGTGCTATGAGCCCGGCATGGTGAAAAATACCTACGGCACAGGCTGCTTCATGCTGATGAACACTGGTGCGCAAGCGGTTCAGTCAGCGCACGGACTGCTCACAACGATCGCCTGGGGGCTTGGCGGCAAGATCGAATACGCGCTCGAAGGCAGCGTGTTCGTCGCAGGGTCAGCGGTCCAATGGCTGCGCGACGGCCTGCGCATGTTCAAGTCGTCGGCGGACAGCGAGCGGTACGCCGAGCGGGTCCCGTCGACCGACGGCGTCTACGTCGTGCCCGCCTTCGTCGGCCTTGGCACGCCCTATTGGGACAGTGATGTGCGCGGTGCGGTGTTTGGCCTTACGCGCGGCACGAGCAAGGAGCATTTCGTCCGGGCGGTGCTGGAATCGCTCGCCTACCAGACGAAGGACGTGTTGCTGGCGATGGAACAGGACTCAGGCATCCCTTGCACGACGCTGCGCGTTGACGGAGGCGCTTCGCGCAACGAGTTTCTCATGCAATTCCAGAGCGATATCCTCGATTGCCGCGTAGAGCGGCCGATCGTCTATGAGACGACCGCGCTTGGGGCTGCCTATCTGGCGGGACTCGCTGTCGGCTACTGGCAGGACCGCGTAGAGATCGCCGGCAAATGGCGGACGGACAGAACCTGGCAGCCGCACATGGATGAAGGGGAGCGCAATCAGCTGTACAGCGGCTGGCAGAGTGCGGTCCGCGCAGCCATGGCGTTCAAGCCCGGATCTCAGAAGGCATGAGCCGCAATCGGCCAGGTATGAGTGAACTTGATTATGTATGGCTTCACAGACGAACGTTATGCTCGAAAACACGGACGAAGGGGCTGTCCGATAAGTGGAAGTTGATCCTGACGCCGGACGAAGATAAGCCCGAAGATGCCTTTATATCAGGCATTTTCGGGCACTTCTTTTCGCTGTCAGGCAACAAACACAGACTTTCTGGACAGCCCCTTGTTTTTTGTGCACTGCTCTTGTCATGATATACGGCAAAAATTCCATTCGGCTTCATCAGAAACCTTTATATTGCGGTTCCTCGTTCTCGAGTTGCTGTACGCGTTGGCTGATCTGATCGACGATCTGTTGCGTCGCTTGCGCGGCCGAAGCGAAAGTTTGCTTCGCTTCCTGGTTCTGCGTGCTCAGCGCAAACTGTTCCAGGCTCGCCTGTGCGCTCTTTAATGAAGCGAGGCATGTCTTAACCTGTGTGGCTACTGTCATCCCCTGATACACCTCCTGCATCGATGTAGAATTCCACCCATTATCGTGTCACAGTGCCGTATTGCCTATGAATCCCAATATTTATGCAGTCCCAGGCTGTCATAAATGCGAAGTGCGCGACAAATAATGCAAACGGGATCAACTGCTGGCTGACGGACTCTACTGGTTGAGTTTATCTACACGCGATCGCTGCACCCACCGACCCGACGGAATACAATTCACTTCAGGCTAACCAACGACTCGCCCAGTTATCCACAAAGGTTATTCCTGAACCAAAACCGGTGAATCGAAGATTCAACAAGCCAAACAAGCACAATACGAAGTCGAAGATTCAAGCGAGAGGATGTGGTTGCGGTGTCGTTATGGCTGCAAATCGTTCTCAGAACCTTGCTGACGATCCTGATCCTGATGATCTGCACGAGACTTATCGGCAAGAAGCAAATCACCCAGCTCAGTTACTTCGAATATATAACGGGCATTACCCTGGGCAGCCTGGCGGCTTACGCTTCACTCGAAAGCGGCATGCATTGGGCGATTCCCTTGCTCAGCATCTTCACCTGGGTGATCGTTCTGCTTGGCGCTGAATATCTCACGTTGAAGAGCAAGGTGGCGCGGGACCTGATTGAAGGCAAGGGCACCGTCTTCATCAAGGACGGCAAGATCCTGGAGGATAACCTGAAGAAGGAGCGCTATTCGACGGACGAACTGCTCAGCCAGCTGCGGCAGAACAACGTATTCCGAATGGCGGACGTGGAATTTGCCGTGCTTGAATCGACCGGTCAATTGTCCGTCAAGCTGAAGGAGGAAAACGAGCCTCTCACGCCGGCCAAGCTCGGCATCAAGGTGCCGAATGTTCCGGAGCCGCAGACCGTCATCATGGATGGCAAAGTCATGGATGAGCCTCTGGCAACGATCGGGTTCAGCCGCGCATGGCTCCACACTGAGCTGGAGAAAATAGGGGTTGCCGTCGAAAATGTCTTCCTGGCGCAGGTTGACGGATATGGTCAACTCTACGTCGATCTGTACGATGACAAACTGCAGGTTCCCGCCCCTTCCAATCTGGCGTTGTTATGGGCGAATCTCAAAAAATGCGAGGCTGATCTGGAGCTATTCGCCTTGTCGACGAGAAACCAGGAGGCTAAGAACATGTTTGCGCAAGCTGCCGAGAAGCTGAATGCGCAGCTTGATCGGTTGAAGCCGTTTCTGACGCGTTCTTGACAGGGGTCAGGCGAAACGACGTGGTTTGAAGTTTGGACGCGAAAGGAGATTGAATCTATGGCGAACAAGAATACGAAGAAAGTCACACCAACCCAGAAGGAATACCAGGATCTGGCGAAACGAATCGAACCGAAGAGGCCGGTGTTCAAGAATTGCGCAAGGGCTTTTCTCGTCGGTGGTTCGATCTGTTTGTTCGGGCAAGTGCTGCAGGAAATGTTCATGCATTATTTTCACTTCGATCAATCAAAAGCCGGCAACCCAACCGTCGCATGCCTGATCTTCATCTCCGTCGTGCTGACCAGCTTCGGCGTTTACGACAATTTTGCCCAATGGGCTGGCGCCGGGTCCGCCGTGCCGGTTACCGGATTTGCCAATGCGATGGCCTCTGCCGCAATTGAGTATCGCAGTGAAGGACTGGTGCTGGGCACAGGCAGCAATATGTTTAAACTGGCAGGGTCGGTTATTGTGTTCGGCACGTTCACCGCATTTGTTGTCGGCCTCATATACCTGATCTTCGGAATAAGCGGAGGTTGAGCAGTCAATGTTGGCAGGTCGTACATGGGTCTTCGAACAGAAACCCGTCATCATCGGAACTGCTACCGTAGTCGGACCGGAAGAAGGGAATGGGCCGCTGGCGAACGATTTCGACATCATCCACGGCGACAAGATGCTGGGACAGAAGAGCTGGGAGAAAGCCGAGCATGTGCTGCTCGAAGAAGCGGTGAAGCTCTCGCTGGAGTATGCCGGGATCACCAGGGAACAGGTAGACTTCTATATCGGCGGCGACCTGCTGAACCAGATTACCAGCAGCAGCCTGACGGCCCGCACGCTTAGCGTTCCGTATATCGGCGTGTTCGGTGCTTGCTCAACCTCCATGGAGTCGCTTGCACTGGCGGCTTTTCTCGTCAATGCGGGCGGCGCGAAGCATGTGGTATCGGCGACGTCAAGTCATAACAGCACCGCGGAGAAGCAATTCCGCTATCCAACCGAGTATGGTTCGCAGAAGCCGCCGACCGCCCAGTATACGGTAACCGGAGCTGGCGCTGCAGTTGTCGCGGCGAGCGGAAGCGGGCCGGTCATCACCTCGGCGACGATCGGGCGGGTCGTGGACATGGGCATCACGGACCCGTTCAATATGGGGGCAGCGATGGCGCCTGCGGCCGTTGACACGATCCAGGCACATCTGAAGGACCTGAACCGGCAGCCCTCGGACTACGATATGATCGTGACCGGCGACCTGGCCAGCGTCGGCTATAAGATTGCGCTGGAACTGTTCAGGAAGTATAACGTACCAATCGAGACTACCCATTACGATGATTGCGGGTTGATGGTGTATGATCTGAACAATCAGCCTGTTCAGGCCGGGGGGAGCGGATGCGCCTGTTCGGCGGCGGTCACCTATGGTCACCTGCTCAAACGGATGGCGCGCGGCGAGCTGAATCGCATCCTCGTTGTAGCCACCGGGGCCTTGCTGTCGCCTCTTACGTACCAGCAAGGCGAGAGCATCCCGTGCATCGCACACGCGGTATGTATCGAGAATGGAGGGAATCGGGCATGACGTATGTTTGGGCATTTGTCGTAGGCGGGTTAATCTGCGTGGCCGGTCAGATTTTGCTCGATGTATGCAAGATGACGCCAGGGGCGGCGATGAGCACGCTCGTGGTGTGCGGCGCGATCCTCGACGGCTTGCAGCTCTACGAGCCGCTTATCCAGTTTGCCGGGGCGGGGGCTACCGTGCCGATCACCAGCTTCGGCAACGCGCTTGTCCACGGCGCCCTAGCCGAACTCGAGCGCGACGGCTGGATCGGCATCGTCACCGGCATTTTCGAAGTGACAAGCGCCGGTATCTCGTCGGCGATCATTTTCTCCTTCCTCGCGGCACTGTTTGTGAAACCGAAGGGCTGATACGTGCAACGAATGTGGCGTTTGGCGTTGGACAGGTTGTCGATCGCAAGCGCCATTGTTTTATGTGGATCACTTCGTAACGGAACGTCGATCAACGATTATATTCAGAAGGGATGGTTTTGCGCCTGGTTCCGTTGCGTTTGGTGGCCGGGTGACAGATCATCCCTATTATAACCTGATGATGTCAGCCAGTCATCGTCTGAGAGATGGAAGTCCTGCGGGCGGAGCCTGTCAGACTGCATCCTGAACCCGTTCACAATATCGCCCGATTCGCAACGCGTTTCAGCCAGGTGCGCCGGAAGATACGGACATAAACAGACATATTATGTGAAAATATACAACGTTTTTAGAGTAATTTTGACTATACTGTGACGGTCCTTTCTTGGTACAATTTCTAATAAATAGATATTTGGGGGTACAACGAACACTACATCCATCTAGGCAGAGGAGGAACAATATGACGCAAGTTACTCGCGAAGCAGAGCTCGTGCAACGTCTGGCTGCGAATCTGGAAACTTGTATCCTGGGCAAAAAGTTTGAGATTCGCCTCCTGCTTACGGCGTTGCTAGCAGAAGGACATGTGCTCCTGGAAGACGTGCCGGGGACCGGCAAGACGATGCTGATCAAGGCGCTTGCCCAGTCGATACAAGGCGACTTCCGCCGCATCCAGTGCAATCCTGATCTGTTGCCGACCGATATTACGGGAGTTTCGATGTACCATCCCAAGACGGAATCCTTCATCTATCGACCTGGCCCTGTCATGTCGAATATCCTGCTCGTGGACGAAGTGAACAGGGCGACCACCAAGACGCAGTCGGCGCTGCTTGAAGCGATGGAGGAACGCCATGTCACCGTCGACGGTGACCGCTACGAATTGCCCAGACCGTTCATGTTGCTCGCGACGCAGAATCCGATCGATTTCGAGGGTACGTACCGCTTGCCCGAAGCGCAGCTTGACCGATTCATGCTCAAGTTCTCACTCGGATATCCAAGCGTCGAATCGGAGAAAGCGATGATCACCGGGCAGAGTGCCGCAAGTCCCCTGGACAGCCTGCAGCCTGTAACGGATGTGGACGAAATCATCCGCATGCAGCAAATTGTGAAAGCGGTTTATGTGGATGCGTCGATCGTTGATTATATCGTCGATATCGTCACGGAAACGCGCAAGGACCCGATGCTCGCCCTTGGCGCGAGTCCGCGCGCTTCGCTCGCGCTCACCAAGGCGCTGCGCGCTTATGCCTTCCTGAACAACAGGGATTACGTCCTGCCCGATGATGTGAAGGAGCTGGCGCCATACGTGCTGTGCCACCGCCTGATCCTCAAACCGGAGGTGGCCATGGACGGCATGACCCAGTATTCCGTCCTGAACTCCGTCCTGCAGAGAGTGAAAGTCCCCGTACGGATGGAGAAGTGATGCGCATGAGCTTCCTGCAATCCTCGCGCAACAAGCTGATCACAACCGTATGGACAGCGAGCCTCCTGTTCCTGCTGTTCCAGGGCGGCAGATTGTCATTCCTGCTGTTTACAGGCTTCTCCGCAATCGTCCTGTATCTGTTCCTCGTCAGCAAGAGCGGCATCAGCAATGTGCAGATCACACGCAGCATCCCGATGGCAGCCGGAGAGCGGATCGTTGCGGGGACGCCGGTTGATATACGGTTGAATTTCTTCATCCCGGGATTTATCCCGATTCCTTATGTGCTGGTGACCGACAGACTCAGGAGACATAACGGCCAGGAAATCTCCTATGAAACCTCCTTCGTGCCGGACTGGAGGCGTCGCGGTGAAGTGACCATCACGACGCCTCCGCTGAAGCGGGGCAGATACTCCTTCAGCGAAACGAGCTGTAGCGTGGAAGACATCTTCGGATTGTACCAATACAGCAAGAATGTAACCGCTCCCTTTTCCTTTACTGTATATCCTCCCCGAGTGCTGGTAAAGGAATGGCATGACTTCAATTCGATGTATCGCGGCAAGCATCTGCATTCGGTGAGCAGCGAGGTGCAGAGAGAGACGACCCAGTTTAATGGCATCCGCGAATACATCTACGGCGATCCGCTGTCGCGCATCCATTGGAATGCTTCGGCGCGCACCGGCACCTGGAAGTCGAAGGAGTATGAGAAGGAGTCCTTGCCGCGGATGATGATCGTGTTGGATTGCGCGGCCGAATACAGGAGCGCTGAGCAGTTTGAGGTCGCGGTCTCGACTGCGGCGTCGCTGCTGGATTATGCCCAACAGTATGATCTGCCCGTCGGACTGATCACAGGCGAAGGAGACAAGAGATGGATGGCGCCGCAGCGCGGCCGGGTGCATTATGAGAAGCTGCTGAACTGGCTGATCGATGTCGAAGCGACCGGAACGAGCAGTCTGGAGCAGATCATGCAGACGAGACAGCGCGAGCTCGACAGCCGGCTCTTCCTCGTCTTCATCACCTCGCGCGGGGATTCGTCGCTTATCCAGATGCTCCGCTGGTGCAAGACGAGCAGCCTGCATGCAAGCGTGATCCAGATAGCTCCGCATCCCGAACCCGGCGTGCAGCAATGGCAGAAGGATCTGTACGGCATCGGCATTCCATCCTACCGCATCGGCTCGCTGCGTGAACTGCCAGTCGTGTTGGGAGGCGTCAGAGCATGAGAGAACGGCTCTTCGGTTGGTTTCATGCGATGAATCTGATCAGACATATTGCCCTGTTCATCTTCGTACTGCAGTTTGTTCGCTGGTTTGCGCATTATTGGCAGCCAGTGACGGCTGATCTCGTCTACTCGGTTCTGGGGGTTGTTTTTGCGGTAGAGCTGGTGCTGAGCCGGCAGCCCCTGTGGGTACGCGTCCTGCTGCAAGCCGTCGGTGTGATCGTCGCCCATGCGGCCGTTCTCCAATGGCAATGGTATGGACCGTTGATCGTATGGGACTCATGGGAATTTACGCTTTATATGCTGCAGACCTTCCTGGCGCAATTTGCTCCGTACGTATGGTTTGGGCTTGCCGCCTGGATGATCTACGTGCTGCTCAGCAGTTTGCTGCAAACCCGGGAGCAGGTCTTCCTCGTCACCGTGCTTAGCGTAATCGCCTTGGCGATCGCAGATTCGTATACGAGCGTCTACCTGTGGGATGAGACGGCGATCGTGGTGATCAGCGGGCTGGTGCTGATGATCAACCGGCATTTTACCGATTTTCGCAACCGGCATCCCCATACATGGAAGTACATCAGCGAATATCCCTGGGGGATCACCTTGACAGCAGGGACGCTTGTGGCCTTCATCGTCCTGATGAGCGTCATCGCGCCCAATGTTCGACCGCTCCTCGTTGACCCGTATACCGCCTGGAATCAGCTGCAGGGCAGGTCGGTCAACTTCAGCCAGAAGGAGGATACGCCGAAGGCGCTCGCCTCATTCGCACTTAATCTGTTGAGCTCATCCGGCTACGGAAGAGATGACTCTCAACTGGGCGGCTCTTTCAACTATAACTATGATCCGATCTTCCGCGTCACCTCCAAAGTTCGCAACTATTGGCGGGGCGAGTCGAAGTCCTACTATACGGGCACCGGCTGGCTGAGTGCGGATGAATTCACCGAATTCCAGGTGTTCAGGATCGGTCAGGAGATCCTGCCGGAAGTGGAAGTCGATGAGTCGCTGCCGGTCAATGAATTCACGCAACAGATCACGGTGCTGAATGAAGAAGATCCGCCCAAGATTTTTGGCGCATATCCGATGAGCAGGATCGACATGGTGAACGGCACCAGCGAGCTGGAAGTTTTCTTCGCGAAGAATCTGATGACCGGAGCGGTGGAGAAGTTCGAATCGTACGATGTGCGGATCAATTCGTATACCGTCACTTCCGCCGTGCCGGTTGCCAGTGAAGAGAGGCTGAAACAGGCTCCGGAACCCGATCTGGACCAGGAGCTTCAGCAATATGTGCAACTGCCGGATACGGTCCCGGAGCGTGTGCGTCAACTGGCGCGGGACATTACCGACGGCCTCGCGACCCAGTACGAGAAGGTCAAGGCGGTCGAAAACTATCTGAAAACGAATTATACGTACACGAATGAGCCGGATGAGTCGCGAGGCAGGAGCGAAGACTTCGTCGACCGCTTCCTGTTCGAGGTGATGGAAGGGTATTGCGACTACTTCTCCACGGCGATGGCCGTTATGTTGCGCACACTGGATATCCCGACCAGATGGGTGAAGGGATACACGAGCGGCATGCTGAATGATGAGTCATCGATTCTGTACGAGCAAGCGTTTATCTTCGGCGGCGGAGAATATACGCCGGATATGGAGCTGACTTACATCGTCCGCAATGCCGATGCCCATTCCTGGGTGGAGGTGTACTTCGAGGGTTACGGCTGGATGATGTTCGAGCCTACGGCAGGATTCGCAGCTCCTGTCATCACGGCTCCGATCAATGGGGCAGATGAGGCAGCGGTTCCGGTTATCGCGACTGATACGGCCAGCGAAACTTCGCCGGTGGAAGGACTGGCTTCCGGTTATGGCACTGTGATCATGGTCCTGGTTACGGCTCTCCTCATCATCGCCGGACTTGTCCTGTGGCTGTTCGTCTTCCGTTCCGGCCGAGTTCGCCTGAACCGCATCAGGCAGCTCATGGTGCGCTTCGGGTTGATGCGCGCGCCGGTCACCCCAAACGAGAAGATCGTTGCCGAGTTTAACCGGCTGATGAGGTATTTCAAACGCAAGGGCTTGCTCAGGGAAGAGCATCAGACCGTCAGAGAGGCTGTGGCGGCATGGCGAGCGCGCTTCCCGGCTGTCGATGCCGAACTGGCGGAGATGCTGCATGGATTCGAACAGGCCAAGTACAGTTCCAGGCAATTCTCCGAACATGAGGCGGATCGTTATCAACGCAGACTGCGCGAGCTTCGCAAGCAGGTGAAGAAGATCGCCTGATATCGCTGCTGCAATCCGGTTCAGGGTTGACTTGGAGACCATCACTGCGGCACAATGGTGACATGGTGATCAGAAGTTAGGGGTTAAATACGATGTCGAAACATCTTACCGATCAACAGATGCTGGAGATCATGGCGAAGAACGGCTGGCGCATCACCGACCAGAGACGGACGCTCGCCCAGCTGTTTGCCGAGAGCGATGCTTATATGACACCGAAGGATGTTTATGAGCATATGAAGACGAAATATCCCGGCGTCAGCTTTGATACGGTTTATCGCAATCTGCGCATGTTGTCGGAGATGGGCGTGCTCGAACAGTTTTACTTCCTGGAAGGCGGGCTCAAGTTCCGCGGGGGCTGCCAGTCAAGCCATCATCACCACCTGATCTGCACGAACTGCGAGAAGACGCTGTCGTTTGAATATTGCCCGATGGACCAGTCGATTAATCTTCCTGAGGACTTCAGGATCTTGAATCACCGATTTGAGATATATGGGCTATGCAAGGATTGCCAGAATGATATGCCTCAACATGAAGCCCATCAACACGAAGCTTCATCGTCCAAATAACGTCTAGTTTGCACGCTGCCGCCCGCGCCAGTGATCAGAGGTCACGGTTCGGGCGGTTGTTATGTGTATTTTGCCTAGCCGATCAAGGATATGGTATAGTTTGAACATGAGGATCCTTGGAGGTTATGCAGATTGCTGGAGAAGTTTGTACCGAACATGAAAGTGGAATCGATCTACGAGATCGATCTGGAAGCACTGCGCCGTCAAGGCATCCAGGGCATCATCACCGACCTGGACAATACGCTGGTTGGCGCGCGTGAGCCGATAGCAACGCCCGAGCTGATGGAGTGGCTGGATAAGCTGGACAAGCATGGCTATCGCGTGGTGATCGTATCCAACAACAACTTGCCACGCGTGGAGAGATTCGCGAAGCCGCTGGGGATGCCGTTTATTCATGCTGCAAGGAAGCCGGGGCAGAGCGCCTTCCGCAAGGCGCTGGAACTGCTGAATCTGCCGCATGATCAGGTAGCTGTGATCGGTGACCAACTGATGACCGATGTGCTCGGCGGCAATCGCATGGGGCTGTATACGATCCTCGTGAATCCGGTCGCTCCGAACGATGAGGGGTTCGGCACCCGGATCAACCGACGATTGGAGAAGATGCTGCGCTTCATCATGAAGTAGCGGCGATGGAATATCGATTAATGCGCAAGATCGGTTCGTGAAGATGATTCAAACGATGATGGTTGGAGGTCGAAGACTTTCGAATGAATGAACTGTTGACTTGCAGCGGTTGTGGTGTCAAGCTGCAAACCGAGGATTCGGGCCAAGTTGGATACATACCAGCACAAGCGCTGCAGCGTACGCCTGTCGTCTGTCAGCGCTGTTTCCGCATCAAGCACTACAACGAGGCCGCTTCCGTTACCCTGGATCATGGGCAATTTCTGCGAATTCTGAGCGGGATCGCGGAGACCAGGGCGCTTGTTGTCCATATCGTGGATATTTTCGACTTCGAGGGAAGCCTGATCGGCGGGCTGCATCGTTTCATCGGCACCAACCCGGTACTGCTCGTCGTCAACAAGCTGGATCTGCTTCCGCAGGCGCTCAACTGGAATCGCGTGAAGAACTGGGTGCAGAAGCAGGCCAAGGACAATGGCTTAAGGCCGATCGATGTGATCCTGGTCAGCGCCAAGAAGGGCAAGGGCTTCGAGCAACTGGCAGCGGCGCTCGACTACTATCGGGACGGCAAAGACATCTACATCGTCGGCGCAACCAACACCGGCAAATCGACGCTTATCAATCAGCTGATCAGAAACTACAGCGATCTGGATACGGAACTGACCGTGTCCCGTTATCCGGGAACGACGCTGGATATCGTGCGCATCCCGCTCGCGGAGGGGCAAGCGATCCTGGATACGCCGGGCATCGTCTATCCGTATCGAATGACGGAGATCGTGGATGTCCGGACGGTGAATCAGCTGTTGCCGGACAAGACGATCAAGCCGGTCGTGTACCAGCTCGACCCGCGTCAGACGCTGTTCTTCGGCGCGCTGGCGCGGATGGACTTCGTGCAGGGCGAGCATCAATCGTTCACCTGCTACGTCTCGAACGCGATCAAGATCCACCGCACCAAGCTGGAGCGGGCGGACGAGCTGTACAGCCAGCATCGGGGCGAGATGCTTGCGCCTCCGGAAGGTGAAGCCGCTGACAAGCTGGGTCCGCTCATGAAACATACGTTCAAGATTCCGCGAGGCGCGAGGCACGACATCTCGATCTCCGGCCTCGGCTGGATCCAGGTGAACGGCGAAACCGGCGCTTACGTGGACATTCACGCGCCGAAAGGCATCAAGGTAACGATTCGTCCTTCGCTGATGGGCTGAACGGCTGAACAGGATTTGTCGGAGAGGAGAGTACAGGATGGACAGATTAAAGCTCGATCATGCGACGATGCGCTTCGGCGTATTTGGAGATCCGATCGCGCATTCCAAATCGCCGGTCATGATGAACAGTGCGTTCGAAGCAACCGGGATCAACGCGATCTACATGGCCTTCCATGTGAAGCCGGAGCAGTTGCGGTCGGCGGTGGAGGGCATCCGGGGGCTGGGTTTGCGCGGCGTCAATGTCACGATCCCGCACAAACAGGCGGTGATGGACTATCTCGACGAGATTGACGAAGGAGCGCGAGTGATCGGAGCGGTCAATACGATCGTTAACAACAACGGTGTGCTCGTTGGCTACAACACCGATGGAATCGGCTACGTCCGCTCGCTCAAGGAAGAGACGGGAGTGAATCTCGCAGGCAAGCGCATCCTGCTGATTGGCGCAGGCGGCGCGGCGCGGGGAGTCGCCTATGCGCTCGCCAATGAAGTGCCCGAATGCATATGGATCATCAATCGGACGGCGGAACGGGCTGTCGAACTGGCGCGGTCCCTTCAGGCGTATGCGGATGTTCGCGGAATGGGAACAGAGGGTTTGGATGATATTAAGCATAAAGTGGATATTGTGATCAATACGACATCGATCGGCATGCTCCCTGATGTAGACGGGCGTCCGGCTGATCCGGCGGCATTTCCGGCAGGCACGCTGTTCAGCGATCTGATCTACAATCCCCGCGTCACTCGCTGGCTGAAAGAGGCGGAGGAGCATGGCAGCATCGTGCATGGTGGACTCGGGATGTTTATCTATCAAGGCGCCTACGCGTTCGAATATTGGACAGGCAGACAGGCGCCTGTACAGGTGATGCGTGAAGCGGTGGAGCGGGCGCTGCAGCAGTCGTAAGCGGCCATGAGGCAGCCTGTGCCGACAGAACACCGCCAGCGAATAAACGCAAGTTGGGAGCAACTTGGACATCGCACTAATAAGGTATATCTAGTCATGCGATAGTTGCAATCTGGCAGGAAGTATGGCAAATGGCCGTCAGGCAAGTATCAAGGGGGGAGGATCACGATGAAGATCGGCATCATGGGCGGCAGCTTCGATCCGATTCACAACGGACATCTGCTGGTGGCCGAACATGCTGCGGAGGAAGCGGGGTTGGATGAAGTCTGGTTCATCCCGTCGCATGCCGCTCCCCACAAGGAGCATAAGCCTGGCGCGTCCAATGAAGACCGGTGGAGAATGGTGGAGCTTGCCATCGCCGGCAATCCGAGATTCCGGGCAGACGATTGGGAAATCAAGCGAGGCGGCGTTTCCTATTCTATAGAGACGGCTCGGATGCTCGTCACCGCCTATCCGAACGACGAATTTTACTGGCTGATCGGCGCCGACATGGTGCAGTATCTGCCGCATTGGCATCAGATCGGGCAACTGTGCGAGCTGGTCGGCTTCATCGGGTTCGAAAGGCCGGGCGTGCATCTTGACCTGGGCGAGCTTGCGCCGGGCATTCGCAACCGGGTGAAGATCGTTTCGGTCCCGGGCATCGAGGTCTCGTCTACGGACATTCGGAGGCGCATCAGAAGCGGCAGGTCTGTCCGCTATCTGTTGCCGGACGCCGTATGGCATTATGTGAAAGAGAGGCGTTTGTATGAATCGTGAGCATATCGTCGCATATGTGCGTGAGCAGATGCCGGAGCGCCGCTGGATGCATACGCTTGGCGTCATCGAGACGTCGGTTCGTCTCGCCAGGCAATATGGCGCAGATCCGGTCAAGGCCGACCTGGCGGCATTGCTTCATGACGTGGCCAAGTATTGGCCGGTCGAACGGCAGCGGGAGCTGATCCTGGAGCAACAGCTTTATCCGGATATGTTGGAGTATGATGTGCAGTTGTTGCATTCGCATATAGGAGCCTATGTGGCTGAGACGCAGTTCGGCATCCATGATCAGGAAGTGCTGGATGCGATCCGTTACCACACGTCAGGCAGGGAGCATATGACCTTGCTGGACAAGATCGTCTGTCTGGCTGACTATATCGAGCCTGGGAGAGACTTCCCCGGCGTGGACAAGATCAGGGAGCTGGCGGAGCACAGCCTTGAACAGGCGCTGGTGGCCGGATTCGATTCGACGATCCAGCACCTGATCAACCAGGGCAAGAAGATCTATCCGCTGACGATGCTGGCGCGGAACTGTCTGATCGATGAAATAAGGGGGCGAGCAAACTGATGAGCAGAATATCCTCCAAGGAACTGATGAGCAAAATCGTGGATGCACTCGATGACAAAAAGGCGATGGATATCGTCACGCTGGATCTGAATCAAATCTCGCTGGTAACGGACTACTTCATCATCTGTCACGGCAATTCGGACCGGCAGGTCAAGACGCTGGCGGACGCCGTCGTCGAATGTGCGGAGAAGGCAGGCCAGCCCGTGCGCGGCGTTGAAGGACTGGAGACATCGCGCTGGATACTGATCGACATCGGTGACGTCGTGGTTCATGTGTTCCACCGCGATGACCGGGAGTATTACAATCTGGAGCGTCTGTGGGCCGACGCCAAAGTGGTCGAGCGGGTATGAGCGCGTCGCTGACCGCTGGCAGCTTCGCGGAGTTGACGGTCGCGCGGGAGGTATCGCCGAACGGGTACTATCTGACCGACGGTTCCCAGGATGTGCTGCTCCCTTACAGTGAAGTGATCGGTGAGATCGCCGTAGGTGAGCGCCTGCGGGTGTTTCTGTTTCATGACCACAAGGACCGGTTGACGGCGACGATGAAGCAGCCTCTGATCGCGATGGGAACGATCGCTGCTCTGAAGGTGGCGGATATCAACCAGCGGATCGGATGCTTCCTGGAAATGGGGCTGGACCGCCAGTTGCTGTTGCCTTACACCGAATTGCCGGAGCTCAGCAGCTTGTGGCCGCAGATCGGCGATGAGGTATATGTGCTGCTCGATCACGACAAGCAGGGGCGGATGATCGCGAAGCTGGCGGGCGAGAAGCAGTTCGAGAAGCTGGTCGTTCTCGCCCCGCAGTCGTGGCGCAATACCTGGGTCGAAGCCAGGGTATACAAGCCGCTCAAGCAGGCGACGTTTATGCTCGTACCAGGCGGAGTGCTTGGCTTCGGCGTGCTGGCGATGATGCATGAAGCGGAACGGACGCAGCCGCTCCGGCTCGGCGAGCTCGTCCGCGTGCGCGTCACCTATGTGCGTGAGGATGGGCGGATCAACGTTTCGATGCGTCCGCCGAAGGAGGTCGGCAGGGAAGAAGATGCGGAGATGCTGCTCAACTTCCTCAAGGAACGCCCGAATGGTGCCATGCCCTATTCCGACGAAACTCCGGCAGACATCATCCTGAAGCGGTTCAATATCAGCAAAGGTGCGTTCAAGCGGGCGATAGGCAAGCTGATGAAGGAAGGCCTGGTCTATCAGGAAGGCAAGTGGACGTACCTGCGCAAGAAGGGGCTCGATTAGGTTCTGTTGAGGCGTGCAAGATCTCGTAAGGCAAGTGGACGTACCTTCGCAAGAAGGATGAAACGTAGAGCAGAAGCAGCGAAGGAGACGAAATCATGGGAGAAGCGTATCAGCAGCATTTTGCTTTCCTGTACGACCGTTTGATGGACGATATGCCCTATGACCAGTGGCAACAGTTCGTGAAGGATGCCTGGTTCAGATATGAGCTTGAGCCGCGGACGATCGTTGATCTGGCTTGCGGCACGGGCCGCCATGCGATCGCGTTGGCTGAGGCCGGTTGCCATGTAACGGGCATCGACCTGTCTGAACATATGCTCGCTGTGGCGCAAGAGCAAGCTGAGATCAGCGCCATGGCCATCCAGACTTCTGGCGGGTCCGTTCAGTGGCTGCAGCAGGATATGCGGGAGTGGGACATCGCCCGTCCGGTCGATTGCGTCATCTGCCTGTGCGACGGAATCAATTATTTGCTTCAGGAAGAGGATGTGCGGGCGGTTCTGGCGAGGACATATCATGGACTCCGCGAAGGCGGCCTGTTCGTATTCGATGTCCTGACCGATCATCAATATGAAGCGTACGCTGCCGGTCAGCCTTATACGTACGACGATGATAATCTGGCCTACATCTGGCACAGCGATTGGGACCCGGAAGAGCGGATCATCACGCATGAGCTGACGATCTTCCACAGAGAGGCCGAAGATTCGGAGCGCTTCCTGCGCACCTGTGAGACGCATCGCCAACGCGCTTATGATGCGTATGAACTGACCTCGTGGTTGAAGGAGGTCGGCTTCCGGCGGATCGACAGCTTCGCCGACTTCACCTGGCAGCCTGTCAGCGAAGAAACGGGACGAATGTTTCTATGCGCTGTGAAGTAATCGAAGCGGCTGTATGAAGAGGCTCTGCACTTGACATGGTGTCTCGGGCGACCGTATAATGGCAACAAGAATGGTTATTCAGCCAACAGCGTTGACGAGGAGCAGTAGGATCAGAAGCAAGCTTTCAGAGAGTCGGTGGATGGTGCGAGCCGATAGTTGCCTGATGTGAACTCACCTCTGAGCTGATACGCGCTTCTGCCAGGAAGCGGGTTGATCCGTATCC
>Ga0207747_1000865_pt1 | contig 26728 bp, 17 predicted proteins | sample HigsolmetaGSP11D_FD_184839 | JGI IMG/M metagenome (GOLD analysis project Ga0207747, IMG submission 184839) | High solid enriched microbial communities from the Joint BioEnergy Institute, USA - SP1-1-D (SPAdes) | ecosystem: Engineered > Bioreactor > SSF (Solid state fermentation) > Aerobic >...
ACGAATGAACAAGAACATTCAGAGCTTCTTTGAGAAAATCTACATCACCATCAAAACCAGACTTGCGTAAAAGCTCCAAAAGTGACATTCTATCTATAGAAGCCACGGTTTGATCCTCCTTCTAAAGATGATTGCGTCACTTTAGTAGAAATCATACCGTGGCTTCCCTTGTCAATAAGCTCGGTGCAATTTTACACCACTACTAGGGACTATAACCACGACTTTTGTAATATTATGATTATATAAAGACACACATTATATTTAGGATGTAGTGCATAAATATTGAAATTCTTATGTTAATTATCCTTTCAGCTCTGCTGTTTGCAACCCTAAGGAAGAAATGATGTGTTAATTAATAAATAAAATGCTCCGATGAATCGTAGGTGAGATTTTAAAATGTGTAACAATAAGTTGACTCGCGAATATGTTCTTAATGCCCTATTTAAAGCGTTCAATTATGGTAATTTAGGTTTATTCATTGGTGCTGGCTTTTCAAAAGCTGTTGTAAATGATAATCTTGTTGCCTCAGCATTATCATGGGGTGATTTAATAAACAAAGCCTGTGAAGAATTACATATCCAAATGCCCGAAAGTGATAGCTTGATTGGATTGTCATTCCCTCAAATTTCTTCATTAATTTGTGAACTATTAGCGAAATCTGAGAATATTTCATATGAAGAAGCAAAGAGCAGACTCAAGAAAAAAATAGGCCATTTAACAAACTGGCTTCCAAACAAAGATAAAACAAGTGTTTTTAGTGATTTATTAAACAAAATTAATCCTTCATGGATTATAACAACAAATTACGATTTAGTTATCGAGAAACTCTTAACAGGCAAAGGTGTCACATTAGGCCCTGACAATTACTTCACCTATCCAAAAGGAACTATCCCGATTTATCATTTACATGGTGTAAGAATCTATCCCGACTCCATTATTATTACTCAAGATGATTATGTGCAATTATTCAGACCGAATGAGTATCGACAAATCAAATTAGCTCTAACAATCAAGGAATCTACTACTCTAATCCTTGGATACGGTTTAGGGGATGTGAATGTACTTTCTGCAGTGGATTGGTCAAAGAACATCTATAAGGAAAATAATAGCTATCCCCATGAGATAATTCAGGCAATTAGAACTGACAACCCATCAAGTGAACCGTATAAAGATAAAAATGGTATTATTATCATCGAAATAAAAGATATCCAAGATTTTTTGCAAGAGCTTGTTGAGTTTATTACTCATCAAAAAAATACCTACGATTTAAAAATGGCACAACTTAACAAATTGATAGGCGATTTAACTCATAGCGATGAAGATTCGATCGAAAGTTTTATATCAGATGAAGATATGAGATTAAAATTACTACAATTGCTATCTGAATTTGAATTACATATGATTTCTCCATATATTGACTTTATTTCAAGATGTATCGATAAGACTTGGACGGACTCAGCACAATACGGCGCTTTTGAAGCATATGATAAAAACTTAAGAATACTACTAGACATAATCATTAATTACAACAAAATGCCGCCTGCTTTATTTGAACTGGTTGCTCATTCCCTTGACAAGGTACTTAAGTATGTAAATGACACCGATGGGAAGAAAATTGGGTTTAGTTGGGAAGCGACAAGGAGATGGCATTCTCAAAAAAATAATATACCACCTCAAACGCTTGAAGAGTTCTACCATTTCTCGAGAAATAATTTCTTATCGGAGTTGCATAGAAAAATACGCCCTATTTATGAATCTAAACGCTAAAATTGGTCATATATTTCAAAACTTTAATTTTAATATGAAGAGGTTTGTCCATTGATATATTTAAAGAAAAGCCTGCGTTTCCGCAGGCTTTCGCCATATAGATTTACTTTCTGCCTGAGGCCACATGGACTCCATCTCTTCAAGCGATCTGCCCTTGGTCTCAGGCACGAGACGCCAGGTGAAGATCAGGGCGATCAGGGACATGGCTCCGAATATCCAGAACGTTGACGAAGGGCCGATCGACCCGAGCAAAGGCGGGAACGGCTGGGACACAACATAATCGGCCGCACCTGTTGGAAGATCGCGAGCCCCACCCCTAGATCAGTGCGAGACACAATGCCGGACTTATCAGGTCGTGGAAGGTGCCATTCGCTTGTTTGAACGACGCCTTGATCTCAAGCACTGTCTGCTTCGCCAGTTCTGCGCCGTGAATCTTCAGCAGGATCGGCAGCGCCTCTGCCGCTTTCCCCTTCTTGATTAGCCTCTCGGGCTTTCCGGCACGAAGAACAGCAGAATCAGGAACACCAGCCCCAGAATGACTCCGGTACCAAACATATACCTCCAAGCCATTTCCACATCCCAGGTGTCATCGCCCATGGCGGTGATGCCGAGATTGGTGAAATTCACGAGGAAAATGCCTGTGACCGTTGCAAGCTGATTCAAGGAGATAAGCTCAAATAGACGAAAAGCACCTCGGAGAATCAATCTTTCACGATTCTCGCGAGAGTGCTTTCATTGATGAATATTAAGGGATGATCCCCAATTTCCTGAGGTCTTGGATGTTAAAGTACACGCCTGGAAGAATGTACTCCCCATCAACATACGTATATCGGATGCCATTTTTGGTCAGGATTTGACCCGGTTCAGGTTCTTCATAGTCATCTATTTTAAGGAGGGTATCGTCAACACGTTTTTTCTCGTCGTACTTTTTGAACCACAGTTCTAGAGTAAAGCCACTATCTTCGGGAATGATGTTCGTAACCGTTCGAACCCCATAGATCCGCTGCAATTCGTTCTCCGATATCCAATTGGAAAGAATTTGCTGTTCGTCATCGGGCAGCAAGCTGTTCATGAACTCCTCGACACCTTGAATCACTTCTTCGGTGGTGGGGTCCTCCGGTCTCTCGTCCACGGGAACCAGTTCATCAGCAGGTGTCCAAGACTCATACGGCTTGTTTGGATTCACTTGGGCGATCTGACGGAAATACATATCAACCCAGGTGGTGGCATCCGTTGCATAACCTATTCCCTCTGCCCAATCCAGATACACATCTCCAAACACATCCAGAAACCAATCTTGAGTTAATGTGTACTGGGTAATCCCCGACAGATTATTGCTGAACCAAATGGTATTGGCAAAGAATGAATACAGTTCCGATCTGGTATGGGTGTAGGTTTTTCCGTTGTATTTCCATGTAATGCGTTCGTTCAGGTTAATGCCTCTCAAGTCCTCATAGGTGACATGATATCGCGTCAGATTGCCCACAGAATAGTCTTGAAAATAGATTTGATATTTGTCCTGACCAGGGTATCCGTGCAGCATCTTATAGCCAGCGTACTTTCCTGTTCCTTCTGTCACATACAGCCCATTGTTGGCAGATGAAGGATCACGATTAACCAGGCCGCCGATTTCAACTTGCTTCTTCTCTGCATTCCATCTGTACTCTACACCCAGAATATCGCCAATCTTCGCAAGCGGGATATAGGTCCTGCCCTCCATGTATAGGGCTGGGTATTGGTCGTCTCTGTACTCCACCCCATTTACGAGGATCGGATAATCCACTTCTTGCAGTATGAATTCTTGCTTGGCATCCGTCCCCTGGCTTCCAGCCTGATTATTCACAGCGGCAGAATGGCTGTTATTCGTGGTCATGCCGCCGATTTCAACTTGCTTCTTCTCCGCATTCCATCTGTATGTGACGCCCAGAATGTCACCGATCTTCGCAAGCGGGATATAGGTTCTGCCCTCCATGTACAGGGCTGGATATTGGTCGTCTCTGTACTCCACCCCATTTACAAGGATAGGGTAATCGACTATCTTCAGCGTATACTGTTTCCCTGATGCTGCAAATGAACTTGCAGGCAAGCAAATGAGCAACGTAAAGCAGATCCACATGGCAACGATCGTCTTCCGCAAATGAATCCCCTCGCTTTGGAAATAAACTCTTCGAGGTATTATAGCATATCTTGTTGTAAAATCTATCAATCATGGTAATAGTGTAGTTCTTTGTGATCATTTTTCCATATCAGTCCTAGCCTGCGGTCATTGCCAACAGTCGATGCAGTAAAGACCGTGAGCAAGATCAGGCTTCTTCGTTATATTTCACTCTCGGCCTATCACACCTACGTGTTGGTTGTGACGACTCATTCTCCGGCTGAATGAAATGATTCCTCCGGCGATTACCGGCAAGACGCTGGCCACTCGGTGATGAATGCCTGTTGAAAACACCATGGCGGGTACGCATTTGCGCCTAAGATGTTGCGCCCCGCTCGTCCTGTCATTTTATGCTAGTCCCATGACTCGCAACTTTTGAGTAGCCTTCTCGTCTATCTTATTAGATAATAGAGATTCGAGATTGTCGAAATCGAACATGAACTGGAGAGAACTTGGACATGAATGAGATTGTCGCATCTTCGCACGCAGAGAAACTCTCATCCAGACGCAAAGCTAGATCCGAACGGCGCTCGATCCCCAGCAACACCTGGAGAACCGCGTCTTATATCACGTTAACGGTCATCGTCTGGTGCGGTTTGGCCTTCGGTGGATACACATTGGCGAAAGGGCATATCGAACGTTTGCAGGAGCAACAGGCAGAGATCGAAGCGACACTAACAGCGGCGATTGAGAATATCCAGGAAGAGAACCGGGCTCATATCGATTCGCTAAACAGTGAACTTACTGAACTTACTGCCATGGTAGAGGATGTATCCGCGAGGCTGGAGTCGATCCGGGAAGAGCTGAAGCTAACCAGTGACTCGATCTCAGGCAACGATGATACGAAGTCCGCGCTGCAAGCGCAGATCAGTGCCCTGGACAAGCAATTGAATGAACTTAAGAAATCACTGGAGAAGTTGGAACATGCGGCGCGTGTTTATTAAGCTGAATCTGTTCTTCTTCATGCTATCGGCGCCAGCCATCGGATACTGGGCAGCCTTTCAAACCTATGAACCTGGGCTGCAGATCAAGAGTGAACTGTTGCTCACGCAGACGGCGGACACCGAGGAACGTTTGCTCACATTCCAGAACCGGGTAGCCGACACCACTCCAGCACTTGATAGTATCTCTCAGTCCTTGATGGAAATCTATGAAGCGGTCGAAGCAGAGAGAGCCGGCTATGAAGAAACCAGGTCTCTGGTCTCCAATCTGATCACCTCCAGCAAACAACAGCTTGCCCAGACAGAAGACGTTCTTGGCGAGATCTTGGCGAACAAGCTGGGAGAGCCGATCGGGCAAACCTTCGGCGAACGTGCTACGATCAAGGTCTACTCCTTGCAGGAGTCAGGCTATCGCGGCTATATGGCCAAGGTGAAGCTGCATGATCCGTCTGCATTGAAGATGGTGCTGGCGAATGATGAGGTGACCAGTCGCGGGGAAACCACGAGTGCAGCGGCCAAGAGAACCGGCGCTGTGCTCGCGATCAACGCCGGGGGGTTCATGAGCGTCGGCAGCGGCAAGATCTCACCGCTCGGCATCACCGTCGTCGATGGCAAGATCGTGACCTACTCCGACAACGAAAACTTAAGCTTCATCGGCTTCAACAAGCAGGGGCGTCTCGTCGGCGGCAAGATCACCTCGCGCGAGCAGATCGAAGAGATGGAAGTGCTTCATGGTGCGAGCTTCCTGCCCACATTGCTGAAGGATGGCAAGAAGCAGAAGATCCCCAAGGACTGGGCGAACAAACGGGAACCAAGGACACTCATCGGGCACTTCTCCAATGGAGATATCCTGTTCATCGTCATCGACGGCCGGCGGAAGGATTGGAGCAGCGGCGTCACGCTGGAAGAAGCACAGGATAAACTGCTGGAATTCAATGTCACTGATGCCTACAACCTTGACGGCGGCGGCTCCAGCACCTTCTATTACGATGGCAAAGTGCTCAACAAGCCTTCGGGTGGTTCGGAGAGACGCGTCACGACCAACCTGGTCGTCCTGCCATAAGCGGGATATACCAAGAACTCACTGCCTTCTACGTGAAGGAGTGAGTTCTTTGCTTTGGCGCGATGAAGCACACAACGGCCGGATATGACTGAATCAATTACGGGATGCTTGTCTCCTCCACATGAAGAAAGTCAATACAGCATAGAACAGAACCACGATGATACTCATGTCCCCGCTGATATACTTGGCAGCTTCACTGTGCTCCACGGTCATGACGGCGAATATCAGCCATACCAAGTTGTGCGTGGTGTGAATCATCGAAGAGGTCCATACACTGCCGGTTCGCATACGAATCTCGCCGATTACTGGACCAAGGAAGATCGTACTGAGCACGGTCAGCGGCAGCAGGATCGAAAGATTTTCGCCGGAGTGGTATGCTTCTGTGTTAAGAATCAGCGGGAAATGCCATACCCCATGGACGGCGCCATTGACCAACATCGCTTTCTTGCGTCCCATACAGCCAAGCATGGCAGGAAGCAAATATCCGCGCCAGCCGAGCTCTTCCCCCATAGATTGCGTTAACACGGCCTTGATGTATAAGAAGACAACGAGCAGCGGGAACACCTTCCAGCTAAAGCCCTCAAAGTCGCTTCCAGGCTGGAAGGATGACAGGTCGGCAGCATATGCAACGGCAAATCCCGCAACCAACGGAATCACCGGAACAACAAGCGCGAAGCCCCAGCTCTTGATGCCCAGCTTATGCAAGCCAAGCTTCTTCCAGCCTTCTTTCCGGTAGCCGTCACGCGTCACGACCAGCATCATGATGAGAACCGCGATCGTTGGCGTCATCATATACGCGAAGGTATTGATATTGGGGATGAAACTGAAACCAATCGCCAGAAGCAACACGATCACGGTATATGCGATCGATTTGGTAGAGTCTTTCAGGGAGGAAAACATCGTAGTCACACCTTTTTATCGAATATGGCAGCATGTCCTGCCGCACTCCTAAGGTATCAAATGAATGTCATATCCACATAGTGAACTTTGTCATATAAAACGTCATATCAGTAAGCGACAGAGAACCTTGCGATGGCACAAAAAAGGGCGATCACCCAAGGCGATCGCCGCATTTGCTTTGGATACCATATCTTCTTCATACCTATCTAAATCCAATCATGTCAACATTCTCAGGTACGACATGAGCAGAAGTCTGTTCCGTCGGATCTGATGTTGGATTAATGTATTTCTGACTCCACTGCGAATGGTACTATGATCCATCATCGGCAAGCTGGTAGCGTAGCAGGATATTGCCTGATGCGAATGCTCTGGATTCCACCAGCTTAAGCTGGAGCCTTCCTGATTGCTCATCAAATAAACGATTGCCTGAGCCCAGCAACACCGGATTCACCATCAACTGGTATTCGTCAATGAGTCTGTGCTTCGTCAATTCCTTTACGAGCATACCGCTGCCTAATATCACCAGAGGCCTACCTGATTCTTGCTTGCGAGCCTTGATGGTCTCGATCATGTCGGTCCTCACCAAGGTTGTATTGTCCCATGCTACATTCGTTAGTGTTCGCGAAAAAACAGTTTTATGCAAGCTGTTCATCCATCCGGCAACGGCGGGATCTTTCTCTTGCGCGTATGCTGTTGGCCAATAGCTGAACATGAGCTCATAGGTCAATCTTCCAAACAGGATACCGTCAACTGAGGCGAGCAGGTTTGCTGCATAATGGGTATACTCATCATCCACAAGGTGCCAATCGATCTCTCTGGCCGGCCCTTCAAAGCAGCCATCCAGAGAGACCATCGTCTGGGCGATGATTCGTCTCATAAGTACCTCCTTATTCGTCTGCGAGATTGTCTTATCTATTCGTAATGACGATCCCAAGTTGCCGAATTCATCGGTAAGACTCGACAACTCTAGCTGTCTCATCAATCAAAAACCCCGACCCTTTCGGTCGAGGCTTCTGACTTGATGGAGGCGATATTTAATTCTTACCCGCTCTTGGGGCGCTTGTGAAACCTATCGACTTATGCGTACCGTCACAGAATGGCTTGTTACCTGACGCTCCGCACCGGCACAACGAAAATGACTCCTTGTGCTCGAATCGATTGCCTTCCGCGTCCACCAGTTCGACCGGACCCGTCACCCGCAGCGATCCATTGTCGTTCACCTTGATCACAACCTTGTTTTCTGTTGACATGGATGATTCAACCTCCCTATAGATGATTTACTCGAACGGGAAATTACGTACTTCCCCTATTATTGCTAATGATAGCAGATTTCACTTCAACACCGAACCCCCGCCCGCTGATCTGGATCGCTTGTGGCAGTGGAATTTCAAGCTGGAATGCCTTATGAGGAAATCACACTTTCAGCTCCAGTTCTGGATCTCGATATAATTTCCTTTGGGATCGGCCGCATACACGACGGTCAGCGTACCGATGCCTTCGTATGTGCTTGTGACCACTTCACCGAGCGGTTTTCCGCCATGCTCGATCAGTCGTAATCAAGAAGCATTCGATTTTCGCATAATAATCTCGATTAATAGCAGTTATAATCTTACCTCAGTAAAGGATTAAGCTAAAAAACAGAGAATGATCTGGGTTCTTTCCGAAGGCGGGGGGAGTATCTGATTCCTGATCATAGTCTCAAAGCAGTACTTCACCGATGACTATCAGCGGTAGAATCAGATCCCGTGCTCGTCCGCTGATGCCGCACCTTCGCAGAAAGCCATCGATCCCTGCGCGCGGACGAACCGTGGCATGGCATATCCACAATTCCACGGCATTGGTAGTGTATATCATCTTAATTTCTGGCAGGGTTGCTTGTTCAAAAGTTAATAATAAAAAATAATAACCGTACCACAAAAGAAAAAGGATGCCATCCTTGCCTGCCAGGCTTACGGGATGCATGAGCAGCACCAATCTCAGGCACTCGGGAACGAAGGCCGGATATCCGGCACTTCGAACGTTACCGTGGTCCCCTGATCCGGAACACTGACAATGCTCAGCCCTTTTCCGAATTGCCGCCTGAGCCGGCGGTCGATGTTTTTCAGACCGACTCCTGTGCCATGCGAAGTTCCGCCTGAGTTCTTCAAAAGTTGCTCCGCTTGTTCCCTTGTCATCCCGCGCCCGTTATCCTTGACCGTAAATTGAACCTGACCGTCCTGTTTCCTGATCCGGATCATCACGCTCCCGCCTTGAATCCGCTTCATGAGACCGTGCCGAATGGCGTTTTCCACAAGGGGCTGGATGGAGAGCGGGGGAACAAGGACATTGAGACCATCTTCCACATCCCATCGCACATCCAGACGCTCCTGGAACCTCTCCTTCTCGATATACAGATAGGACCGCACCAGCGTCAGTTCACGATCCAGCGGAACAAGCGGCTCCGTATTTTTGGTATCAAAGCTGAGACGCAAATAGTTCCCAAACTCTTCAAGCAGCCGCAGCATTTTCGATGTGTCGAACACGCCCAGAGAAGCAATCGCGTTGATTGTATTATGCAGAAAATGAGGCTGGATCTGCGACTGCAGCCAGGCGCCTTCCAGACGCAGACGTTCTTCTACGGAATGCTTGTTCTGGATGAGCGACCGCACCCGCACCTTCAGTTCCCGGGCGTCAACCGGCTTGCTCACATAATCGTTGGCGCCCGACTGAAAACCGATCAGGATATCTTCGATGCGCGCCCTTGCGGTGAGCAGAAGGATGGGCAGTTCGGACACGGTGAACCGCTCGCGGACAATTTGGGTCAACGCATAACCTGATGTCTGCGGCATCATGACATCGGCGATGATCAGATCATACCGCCCCTTCTCCAGCAAGGCCAACGCCTGTTCCGCACCGGCAGCCCCAGTTACGGTGTATCCGTCCGATTCCAGCAATTCGATGAGGATGTTCCGATTGATCTGATTATCTTCCACGACCAGAATATTCGCCGCGGCTCCCCCGGCGGCCTCGAAGACCGGGAATTCCCCGTAAGTTTCCGCCAGGACAACCTCCGCCTGCGCCGCCGCCACTTCATCCCCGGCGCCCCTCCCCGGCACCTCACCGCTCTCCGTGCGCAGCAGAGGAACTTCCTCCCGAAGTTCCTGTTCGGATGAGAGCGGGAGGGTGAAGCGGAATACGGAACCTTTCCCCGGCGTCGACGCCGCGGACAGCGTGCCGCCATGAAGCTCGATGAGCTGCCGGCTGATGCTAAGCCCCAGCCCGAAGCCGCCGCCGCCCCTTCCCGAGAGGTTGTCTCCTTGCTCGTACGCGTTGAAAATACGGGAGAGCGCCGACGGCTCTATGCCGATCCCGGTATCTTCCACTTCGATGCAAGCCTGGTCTCCAACCTTGAGCGCGCGGACGACAATCGCGCCTTCATCCGTGAATTTCACCGCATTGTGGAGCAGGTTGAACAGCACCTGAATCAAACGGTTTTCATCGGCCCGAACGGGCGGAAACGCAACGTCGATGTCCGCCTGAAGACGGACCGGTTTTCCTTCCAGCATTGGACGGACCATATCGAGCACACCGGATGCAACAGCCTGAAGATACACCGGTTTCAACTGCAGGCGAACCGTCTGCTCCCTCAGGCGGGCCACATCGATGAGATCGTCCAGCATGAGTGTCATGCGCTGAGTGACATGCTGCAGCAGGTTCAGTCGCTCCTTGTTTCTGTACCGGATCGTGTCGGATGAATCATCCAGAATCGCCTGCGCCAGATTGAAAATGCTGTGCAGCGGATTTCTCAGTTCATGCGAAGTGTTGACGAGAAATTCGTCTTTCCTTGTCATCTCAAGCTGCAATTTTTCATTCAGTTGTTTCGCTTCGTCTGTCGTGCGGAAAAAACGCCTGAACCAGAATGCGGAAAACACGAGCAAAGCGATGATCAGGTCGAACGGGTAATGCGAATAATCGTACGACAGCCGCTTGATGACGGCAGGCCATATCATGCTGGCAGTGATCGCCACACAGCCGAGCAGAAGCAGGATAGCATCCTCGTGATGCTTTCTCGCTTTGACCAAAATCCGGACGCCGATGGACATGGCCGCCAGCCCCAGTAAAGAGAGCACGATTTCCGAATACAAGACGTACCGGGAAGGCGCAATCAGCACAAACAGTACATACAGCCCGCATGGCCACACAAATCCGTGCAAGACGCTTCCGCGCACGAGGGAAGGAAACAGACTGTTGATCAGGAGCAGCAAAAACGTCGAGGTTCCAGCATAGGACAAGTACCCCGTCTTGACCGCCCATTCGTAGCTCAGCGGGAACCAGGCATACAGCAGTCTGTCGTCCGTGACGAGCACACTGTATGCGGCACTGATGATCAGCAAGGAGAAATAGAGCAAACTTCGGCTGTTCGACGACCCGGTAAAATAAAGCATAAAGGCATACAGACAGTGGATAACCAGCGCAACGCACAGCAACAGCTGCAGTCCCACCGACAAAGCATGCCGCAAATGAATGGCGTCGATCGTGCCGAAATCGACAGGCAGCGTGATCCCGCCATCGCCGGTATGGCTGGCTACCTGAACGACCACTTCCAGCTCATCGCGCCCTGGAGGAGCGGTCACCGTGTAGGTGTATCTTCGCGCCTCATATTGATTCCGATCCTCGTACGGTTTTCCCGCTTCATGCAGCAAATTTCCGTTCACATACACGGCCGAAGCGTTGCCCGCTTCCCTGATTCTCAGCCCGAAAGTGTTCCCGGTTCCCTGATCCGTCAGGATCCGCAGACGGTAGGTTCCGTATTGGTAAACGTCATCTTCGTCGAACGAGGTTTGCCACGAGCCGGGAACGTGGACATACGATTTTTCCGCACCGGAGAACGGATCGCGATCGGCGCTTTCGTCCGGATCAATCAGAGCGGAAGGGTAAAATTCCCACTCCCCGTCCAGTCTCAACGTTTGATGATCCGTAAACTTCCAACCGCGCAAATCCGCCACGCCCTGGACGACCTCGGGCTTCCGGGGGTACTCGAATGCCGTCAGAGCCTGAAGCCAGAGTAGCCTGATACCTGTAATTCCAATCAGAAAAATCAAAATTGCCGCTATCCATCGCTTGCCTGTCCCTGCATTCATCATGACCCGCTAATCCCCTGAATCGGTCTGAACCGAATTTTTCCGCATCTTCCACTGCGTGTACCATTGGATGATTTCGCTGCCCGGCTTTTCCCCCAATTCACGCTCCAGAGACGATTGCAACAAAGCGTACGCTTTCCGCACCTGCGAGGAAAGTCCAAGTTTGTCGCATATTTTCATGTATATGAAATGGACTTCCTCCTCCAGCGGGAACCGCTGGCACAGTTGCTCGCAATGTTTGAAAGCCAGCTCCCACCGGCTTTGCCCGCAATACCATTTGACCAACTCCATTTTCATGTGAAGCCACTGCAACTGATACCGCTGTCTTTCGTTTTCCGCCCATGGATAATCATGGCCGGACAAGTACACGTCCTGGAACAGGTCCAACATCCGTTCAAATTCCCGGACGGTTTCTTCGAAGATCGTCGCTCCGGCCCGCAGAAAATCTTCGACCGCATCCACGTCCAGGTCGATATTTTTCAAGCGCAAAGCATACCCGTCATTTTTGTTCTGAAGCAGGACCCGTCCGTCCAACGCCTCCAATGTCTTGCGGATGTGATACACCGCGGTGTACAGTTGCGGAAACGCTCTCGACGGGTCAATATCCGGCCATAACCATTCCAGGATTTCCGGCTTGCCGACCAATCTGTCCCTGTGTTTCAACAAATACAGAAACAATTGCTGTGCTTTTGCGGTTCTCCAGCGAAGCGCAATCGGCTCCCCGTTGTCCTTCGTTATCGATACATCCCCGAACATGCGGATTTGCCATACACCCGTGTTCGATGTCGTTTGCTCCGATTGCGTTCTGACGTTTCGTTCGAGCCGCTGCAGCGTGTTGAGCAGTCGTTCCTCCCGGACAGGCTTTACGAGATAATCGATGGCATTCAGCTCAAATGCCCGTACGGCATATTCGTCGTAAGACGTCACGAATACCACCTGAATGCCCGGACGGTGTTCCAGCAGACGTTCGGCCAATTCAATTCCGTCCATCTCCGGGAGTTCGATATCCAGAAATACGATATCGACACCCTGCTGCTCCACCGCTTCCCAGCCTTTCAACGGATCGATGTATTTCCCGACAACCTGGCAGGACCCGGTCTTGTTCAATTGATGTTCCAGAAAATTCAGAGCCAACGGCTCATCGTCAATCAAGATCGCCTTCATTGCCCGTCACCTGCCCTGTTCATTGCTAATGGTTGTTACCTATAATTTCGTGAGAGAACGGCAATGATCCTGCCGCATGCGAAAAGAAAGAGCCCGCGGTGCGGGCCCGATTCCATTACTCTTCGATCTGCTCTCTGCCTGATTCATCCACCCGATAGTGATGATCCTGCGATGCTTCCTCAATCTCATGGAAGGCCCAATGATCCACCGGAACATCCGGCCAGGAAGGACTTCTCAAGCCGTGGAGCGGCCCTCGTTCGAGCACCCGGTTGATGACGGCCACCGCTTCGGCGCGCGTAATCGGCTGGTCAGGACGGAACGTGCCGTCCAGATACCCGAACATATACCCGGCCGAGTACACTTGAGCGATGACAGCCGCCGCCCAATGAACCTGAGCATCCCGGAAATCATTCGCTGACTGGCCGGACAGTGCCTTCAATCTCGAGATGATGGCCGCCATTTCCGATCTCGTGATGGTCTTCTCAGGTTTGAACATGCCGTCGGGGATGCCTATCATGAAGCCCGCCTGGCTTACTTGGGCAATGGCCTTCTCCGCCCAGTGACCGGGGGCCACATCCGGATATCGCACCGCGCTTCCGGTGTCCGGGATCTCCAGAATTCTGGAGAGGATCGCCGCCATTTCCGCGCGTGTCAAATGATTTTCGGGCCCGAACGTGCCGTCCGGATAGCCTCTCATGTAAGCGGCATGGAAACTTGCCGGTTCATCATTGTGAAAGTCAATGATCGTGAAGGTACTGAACTTCAGAATGGTGAATTGCAGACCGAGCAAGTTGCCATCGTAGGTGACGACTTCACCTTTCACGACTTCCTTCTCCCCATCGGAGTGTTCGATGAAGATTCCCAGCCGTTTCAGGAACGCTGTTCGTTCCACCTCGTCTTCCGGCATCGCCACATCCCGGAGCGGCAGGATCAGCGTTACCGGACGGCTGGACAGGTTCGTCTCGATCGTCATCGGTCTGGCGACAACTTCAATTTCATTGCTCCCTGCAACTGCACGGACGACAAGTTCGGTCTGCGCCCGTTCTTCGATTTCTTCCCGCTCAGTCCGGTCCTTTATCGGCACGAGACGGAAATAGAAATCTTCTTCGATGCCCGTCAGGGACGAATTCGGCAGCCAGATCAGCGCGTTTTCCGTATAGATCTCCAGGTCGATGCCGCTATTTTGAAACAGTTCGACCGTCTGCGCCGGAATATCCACGTTCACTTCGTCCACCTTGTCTTCCTCGTCCGGAATGACAACGCGTGCGACTTGTTTTCCTGATTCGATCGCCCTATCCACTGTCTCTTGCGCCTTGCTCTCGGTGAACGTCACCTTGTCGGCAATCGTTCCATCCGGATGCGTCGTCCGCTCAATCGGCACTTTCGTAATGTCAGCCGCGTCGTTGCCGCCGATCAGGACATCGACCTCGATGATTTCGGTATTTCCGGAGCTGCCGGAACCGCTGCTGCCGCCTCCCGAGCCGCCGGAACCGCTTGACTGCAATACAAGAGCCGCTCTTGCAGCCTGCAGATCCGCCAGCGCATTATCCACTTCTTCTTGCGTCGCATCAGCATCAGCGAGCACGGCCTCCGCTGCTTCCAGCGCATCCTCCAGCACTTGCCAGCTTTCCGGCGTGTAGGCCGCATCTTCCAGACCTTCGCCGTTGATCTCGTTCACCTTGTTTTGCAGCGCCGTCTTGTCCACGACGGGAACGAGTCCATCGCGTGCGTCGATCAGATCCGCCAGCGCAGCGTCCACTTCTTCTTGCGTCGCGTCAGCATCAGCGAGCACGGCCTCCGCTGCTTCCAGCGCATCCTCCAGCACTTGCCAGCTTTCCGGCGTGTAGTCCTCTTCATTCAGGTTCTCGCCGTTGATCTCGTTCACCTTGTTTTGCAGCGCCGTCTTGTCCACGACGGGAACGAGTCCATCGCGTGCGTCGGTCAGATCCGCCAGCGCATCATCCACTTCTTCTTGCGTCGCATCAGCATCAGCGAGCACGGCCTCCGCTGCTTCCAGTGCATCCTCCAGCACTTGCCAGCTTTCCGGCGTGTAGGCCGCATCTTCCAGACCTTCGCCGTTGATCTCGTTCACCTTGTTTTGCAGCGCCGTCTTGTCCACCAGGGCAAGCACTTCGATTTCCTTTATCTTCGTTACAGACATCTTTCCATCCGGACTTGTGGCCGTTACTTCAAACGTATAAGTGCCAGCTTCCAGATCAGCGGAAGGTTTGAATGACCAATTCCCGTTTTCATCCACATCAGCATCTCCGCCTGCACTAGCTACCACGTTTCCATCCTGATCTTTCACGACAACGGTAACCGTTGAGTCTGTCTGCGCAGTTCCTTGAAGTTCAGGCTTTGGCTCTTCAACCCGAGCGGGGTCGTCGATTGGTGCCGTGATGCTGAAGTCATCAGCAAACGAAATATCGTAGGTGAAGGCAAAATCCTTGACCGCTACACCGCTGGCACCTTTCAGATTTCCATTGTCTTTCGTATACTCAACGACAACACTGGCCGTCGGAATGTCTGCCAACGTTACTTTAAGCTTCCGGTTGTCATCGGCATCAACTTCAAAACTTACAGGCACTGCCGCCTGTCCGCCAACCTCAAAGTAAAATCCATCCAGGTTCTCCAGGACAATCGGATCGCTGAAGATAAACGTGATGTCCTTACCATCCACCACTGTCTTATCCAACCAAGCGGATTCCAATCTGGGCACCGGAATCAGCACGACCTTTTTCTTTCCGTTGTGATTGTCATATCCAACAGAAGCCGTTGTCTCCAGATCGGATTCGAAATATTCCGCATCGTCTTCCGTTATTTCGTAACCGCCATATCCAATCGCAAGGTCAACAATCGGATTTTCAACCGTAGGCATGATATTCGCATAAACGCCGACCTTGGCTCCTTCTTCCATGGCGTCAATGATGGACAGATACGCATTGTCACGAGCCGCAGCGTTTTTCAGGAAAACATTGTGCTGTACGCCTTCCGCATTCAGATTGTCGTAAACATACGGCGTGCCGCTGAATTCAAAACGAGCCTGCGCTGCGGTGCCACGCATATAAACGGCCACGTTGCCAACCGTTTCACCGTTGGCATTGTACTCATTGCCGTACAATCTGTTTCCTGTAATTGAGCCGCCGGTCATCCGGAATCTGGGGCTCTGATAAAGACCGACCCCAACAATGACTCCATTGCTGTTCCCGGTCACTTCATTATCCGTAATCAATCCGTCTTTAATCTCAAGAACACCTTGCGTGCCTGCTCCCAAAATGGATGCCGGGTTACTTTCGTTTCGGTAAGCAATCGTATTCCGATGGATTTTGGTCTGATCGCCCCTAATGGTTACTGTTGAGCCATTCCCATAAGACATTATAACCGCTGCACCTGCACCGGCATCGGTTGCGATATAATGGTTCCTGATTTCCACATTTTCAAAAATCGTCTTGGAGGAAATATTATATACACCCTCACTTTTTGCTTGGACGTTGTTGCCATCAATAATCAAATTTTTGAAGACAAGCGTTTCCGAGTTGCTAACCTGTATTAATCGATCCCTGTAATTTGCCCCCCGAATGATGGCATGCAATTCGTTTTCCTCTGATTGAATTGTTACGCTCTTTAAGTCGTTGATCGTTAATTGAGCATTCAGCGTAACATCACTGAGCAAAATAATTGATCCCTCATCGGCTACCTCTGTCAAAGCTTTCCCGATCGTTGCAAACGGTGAATCGATCGAACCGTCGTTTTCATCATGGCCATTGACCGCATCGACATAGACCGTGTTTTCTTCCGCCTGCACATTTCGTAACATCCCCGGTGCCATGAAGCTGCTTGCAGCCACCAATAAGAGCATCAGTACAATGAAACGTCTCCACCACTTTCTTCGTATTGCCATTACTATCATCCAACCACCTTTCAATCTTGCATCGCAGAATTTCTTTCTCAACCTAGCAATAAAATCTATACAAAAACTTTACAAAGTTCGACAACAAAAACAGGCCTGCCGGTAAATCCGGTTGACCCGATAAGATGTTAAAGTATCGCAGCAGCAATGCACAAAATGTTTTAGATCATGGCAGCTCCGGAATGGGAGCTCCCGACATATGCTCCGATATCAGTCTTTCTCCGTTCTGTTTCAACATTATCAGTCTGTCCACATAGCATATCGGGTCGTTTTGCCGTTTACCGCAACTGCAACAGCATTTATTATCGCAACTCAAATGCTTTCCTCTGTTGAAATTCGTCAGGCTTGGTCTTTTGGATCTGCATTTTGCTGTTGACAATTGCCCTCCAAGGGGGTTACGGTGCGTTGGCCAACATTTCAATGTAAACTTACACGGACCAAACAACGAAGCTGCAATTGGATATCAGGATCCATTGGACTGGACATTCCGAGGTGTGCGGATCAGCGGGAATCATGTGGAATGGAATAAAATGGAAGGCTTCTACAACGGACGCATCTTTATGATCAAAACTATTACGGCAATCTCTTCACGGGAGAGGTGATCCAAATTACGGATTCCCAAAGCTATAAGAGCAATCCGGTTAATGCAGAGACTGCCAATGTGCTAAAGAACATACTAGCTTTGTATTGCATTAGAAAAACTACCGTATCGAAGTTCCATACTCCATAAAAAGCAAAAAACCACAACCTCATGCGGTTGTGGATTTACATGGTGGAGGCGAGGGGAGCATCTGATTCCTTATCTACCATTCATTGAAGCTACTCACCGATGACTATCAGCGGTAGAATCAGTTCCCGTGCTCGTCCGCTGATACACACCTTCGATGCCGATTCATACGCTCCCTGCGCGCGGGCGAACCCCGGGTTCGACCCGTCTCTGCTAACCCATAAAATAAAAAGCCCCGACCATTTGGTCGGAGCTTTTTTTAATGGAGGCGAGGGGAGTCGAACCCCTGTCCGAAGATAACGCCACATGGGCTTCTACGGGTGTAGTGACAGTATTGTTGTCGCCATCGGGACTCCCTGTCACCGGATTCCCTTCAGGCCAGCCTGATTGTCTTCTTCCGCCAGCCCCAGGCGGAGACTAGACGGCGTAGCCCACTAGAGTTGAGCCCCTATCCCGCCACATGGGCGATGGCAGGTAGAAGCCTGGAGGCCGTTTTTAGGCGGCCAGAGCCAGAGAAGGTTGTTGTTGTTTGCCGTTTAAATTTGGCTTCTGCGTTGTTGAAGCGGAAAATATTCACCCTATATATAGTCAGGGATCGACGAAAGCTCAATTAAACGATTAATTTGCTCTTTGCTTTGATTTCTTAATACTAACTGAGATACACGAATGATAAATTGCTTCAGGTCTGAAAAAGCTGTATCAGCATACTTATCGAAACCGTCTCTAATTCTATTTAAAATCGCTATATTCCAACTCAAATATTTGCTAGGTATCACAATATCGGAGATATCTTCCCATGAGGTTATGTGTCGGGGCAATTTTTCATATTCTCTTGATATTGCCCTATCACACTTCCCTTTGCAAACCCAGAAAACTGCTTCATATTTACAATAACCTTCATGGTTAAGATTTTGTACAAAAACAATGATCCCACTTTGATCAGATAGTAAGTCCTTGCCACAGAATTTACATTCAAGTGGTTCGTATTTACTGAACAAGTTTGCTGGTTTGTAATTTGATTGATTTAACAATTCATATGATTTTGGGAAATACCTTTTTACAATATTCATACCGAAAGATGTGTCTAAAAGTTGACTCTCGATCCGTTCCCTATCAAATATTTTAACTTCAAACTCACTCTTTAGAGCCTCAAACTTTCTAGCCAAAGGAGAACTAATAATCGTTGAATAGAATCCAATAAATCCCTTCGCACTATGTGCCTTCAGCCTGTCAGTTATATCAACCTCGTCTCCATCATTTACAGCCTGGCCAGAATGGGCTTTATGTTTACAACTGACTAGCCAAGGGATCTCAGAAGTTCCAATAATTCCATTTCTTTTCTCAAGAATGATCAAGTCTCGGCCACCATCCTGGCCGCGGTCCGGGCCAGATAAGATAGTAAAGCCAAGCATTTCAAAAAAATCCCGAGCTAGTAACTCAAATGTATCTTGATTTCCATCCGCAACATTTGCTTGAGGAATTTCCCTAAAATCCAAAATGGGCATAATTGCTCTCCCCAGTTTATAAGTCTTTGTATGCGGCATTATCCCACATGATCAATTGAAAGTCCCCTTGCAATACGAAAAGAGAGGGCAACCAACCCCCTCACAACTCTATACTTCATTCAAGTTGCCGTTTTATTGCCTCTACAAATTGGTCTCGGCTTGGCGGCGATTCGTAAACAACAGCATTCATCAATACGCTGTGTTCAGTACCAACAACTTCTTTCAATTTCAATCGGTAATAGCCTTCTTCATCCGTTTCCGATGTGTCCAATGTATAAGCCATAAACACGATGCTGGTATTCTCATCTTTCGGGTTTGTCGCGGCAAATCTCACCTTATCCCTTATACTTTCAAGCAGAAAATCTTGCACGACTGCAACAATCTTCTTCCTCCAGGTATGATGGAAATAGCCTTTTTTGATGAGCTGTGTAAGATATCTCTTATGAACATTAGCTGTGTTGAAGTTATATTTGGGCACTTTTCTTAAGTCATTTTGGTTGATATGGTCGGTATATGCATCCGAAACACTCCCAGTAATATCTATAGCTTGCAATTCTACAGAAACAAATTTATCAAGTTTAGGTAATGTAGATGTATCACAAACTACCATATCAACATTGCCTACTTTGCCCATCTTTATTTCACGAACAGCCTCTATCTTCGCACGATCATACGGCTCAACCCATACATGTTCAAGAATATCCCCGACGATATCTGCGGTAAAAAATCTTTTGGGACAAACAATTACCGGTCTCTCTTTAGCACGATTTTTCCCTGAACCGCGATATCTCCACAGAGAGCAAACAGGAAAAGGATCGTTCGTTCCATGCCCCCTTTTAGTGCAAATTCCATCTATGAATGGACATATATATCCTGCATTGACCGGTTCATGCATTTCATGCGATGGACATCCTAGTATCTCAACGAAAATGTCAGTAGAGTTCAATCAAATTCTCCTCCGGTGAGGCTCCATATTCATTCATCACATTGATAATCTCCCTTGCAACGGCTTTTGCAAGCAATGGAGGAACAGCATTTCCTACTTGTTTGTATTGCTCTGCTTTGGGCCCAATGAATTTAAATTTATCCGGGAAGGATTGAAACCTCGCCGCTTCCCTGACAGAAATAACCCGGTCTTGGGTCGGATGAAAATATGCCCCCCAATGCGGATCACATTTGGTCAGGATTGTACTGGACAATCCTTGGAGTGACAATCTGCCGTATCGTTTGGTATGATCTGAACGCTTTGCCTTCTTCATTCCTGCTGGAAGCAAGTCAACAGGAATGTCTCTCCAACTTCCGCCTTGCTTGATGTAAGACAAACGTTTTATGTTAATGTCACTCAGGTTAGGCGAAATATGATTAAACACCTTTGAAGAGCCTTCTCTTGCATATCGCTGATAATCACATGTAGCTTCTTTCGTGTACTCCATCTCTTCCGATCCGTCATTTATCCCGATTTCCGGCAAGTCCATGATCGCCTGCTCGACGTTAACAAAAGGACGAATTACACCGTCATGTGTAGGCTTCGGAAAACGGATAGGAAGACCGAGTCTGTTCCCGATAAAAATAATACGTCTTCTCTCCTGCGGAACACCATATTCTTCTGCCTTCAGAGTCTCGCATTCAACTCTATATCCCAATGCTGATAAGGATTGAATGATCTCCTTAATCGCCAGCCCGCCTTCGACCGAACTCATTCCCGTTACGTTCTCCATTACAATCCACTTGGGATACAGACCTTCAACAATCCTAATATACTCTCTAAACAGCCCTGAACGTTCATCATGCATGCCGCGCTGATGATTATATACACTAAAAGCCTGGCACGGAGGACCGCCTGCAAGGCAAAAAAGTTCTCCCTTCTTTATACCGATCCTCTCCAAAATATGATCTGCCTCAATATTTTGTATTGGGCCGTCAAAAAAAACAGCCTCAGGGTGATTGTATTTGTATGTAATAGCCGCGTGCTCATCAAAGTCGTTTGCCGCAAGAATTGTAAATCCGGCTTGTCTCAAGCCCTCGGAAAGCCCGCCTGCACCGGCAAACAGATCAACGCACGTGTAGACCATTTTCAGCACCTCTCTAATTTGTTTTATTATTCGACAAAGAAACGTCAAACCCTTCAGGATATATGAAAATTATACCAAACATATGTTCGCACTAAAAGTAGGAAAAGGGGAAAAGTTTCCCCCATTTGTATTACCAATCAGCAACAATCGTTTTCTCGTACACTTCAACGCCTTCAATTTTGAACTGGATTGTCAAATACAGTTTCTTCGTCTCTCTCTGAATAAACAGTTTAGAAATGAATTTCCCCGCAAGTTGATGCAACATTTGAGGATTTGGGACTTCTTCATCCAATAAACTGATAAATGTTTGGATATCGTACTTCACGGATGCAACATACTCATCCGGTACATTGATCTCTTTTACCCCCTGAGAAAGTATCTCGTAATCTTTCGTCTTCATTTGTAATTCCTGATTCATCTCATCGAGCATTTCCTGATGGTATGGTTTAAACTTGCCTGATTGTATGTCCGCCTCAATCGCATGAATCTTTTTCTTCAGAAAGTTAATTTCGGCCTCCAAATTGGTTAACTGGACGGTTACATGCTTGTTTTTTTCGTTATGGTACAAACGAATCTCTTCTAGCAGATTGTTATCCATCGACAATCTCAGTAACGCGGTACGCAGTTTATTTGCGGCCAATTCTTCGACCCGGTCTTTGTTCCATCCCACATATGAGCAAAACTCTTTGCCCTTTCGCAAGTATCCGCCGCAAGTGTAATATTTTTGTCCGCCGCTTTTCGATCGGGAAGAAGCGGAATTACCTACCATCTTAGAGCCGCATTTGTCGCAGACCATAATACCGCGAAGCCAGAAGGGGGAGGCCGGCCTTGTACCAAACGGCGCGTGTATTACACCGCCGCCGTTATTCCGCTTTTTTGCGATCTCCTGACAAAGGTCAAACAATTCCTTCGTTATCAACGCTGGATGTGCGTTCTCGGTTATGATCCATTCTGAACGGTCCTTCCATTTCTTACCCTTTGTCTGATAATCCTGCTTGTTCCAAACCTTGCGACCGATGTATGCTTCGTTGTAAATGATTGCGCGAATGGTGCTTGCCGACCACATACCGCCCTTCTGAGTTGGAACCTGCCGCTGATTCAGTTCGGAAGCAATCTTATGGTATCCTTTGTTCTCATAGGCATACTGATTGAATATCCACCTTACTACATCAATTTCCTCACGCGGCCCAGGAACCCATACCGCCTTTGTTTTTTGATTGCCAAGTGCGATATATTCGGTTCTGTAACCATAAGGCGGCGTGCCGCCGTTATTGTAACCTTGTTTTGCGTTCTGAGCCATGCCTTTGCGTACCTCTGTTGCCAAATTGGCATTGAAGAATTCGGAAATAACCTCAAGCATACCTTCAAGCAAGATATCCTGCGGCGTTTCAGCCTCCGTCTGCTCGGTAACGGAAATGACCTTAACACCGCATTGATTCAGAAGCGCTTTGTAAATCACATGATCGTCCCGTTTACGGGAAAACCGGTCGAACTTGTGAACAACAATCGCATCAAAAGGACGATTCGGACGTTTTGCCAATGCTATCATTTTCTGAAATTCAGGGCGGTCATCAGTTTTGGCTGATTTGCCTTTCTCGATAAACTCGTGAACAATAACCCATCCCTTGTTCTGGCAGTATTGCTGAATGGCTTTAATCTGTGCAGGGATCGACAACTCCTTCTCAGCTTGGCGTTCAGAAGACACACGGGCATAGATGGCAACCTTCATGTAAAACATCTCCTTTATATTGTGGTTTATTGACATAAAAAAAGCAGGTACACCGAATCGGCGGCATACCTGCACTCAGAATTTTTATTTGGATTTAGTTTGTTTCCGAGCCATTAGCGAGGCTTGAGCGGCATTCCACAATTCTTCGTTAATAATTGCGGGATGCGCGTTTTTGGTAACGATCCACTCATTAACTGGATTCATGATTCCTCTAGCGACCGATTTTTTGTTCCAAACGCGGTGGCCCAAATACGCCTGATTGCTAAGTATTGCGAGAATCGTTGACGGTCTCCAGCGGTATCCTTCCGGCACACCTTGCATGTTCAATTCACGGGCAATACGTTTCCCTCCCATTCCTTCTGCCGCCATTTTGAAAATCTGGCGTACTGTCTTGACTTCATCATCCGGGCCAAGCTTGTAAGTCACCTTACTGCCTTTTCGATCGCGGCGATAACCAAATGGTACCCTGCCGCCGCAATGGAATCCCTGTTCCGCGTTTTCCCGCATACCTTTTAATGTCTCATGCTTCAGATTGACGTTGTAAAATTCGCTGATGACTTCGAGCATGCCTTCCAGTAACATACCGTGCGGTGTATCCGGTTCCGTCGGCTCTGTGGCGGATAAAACAACAACACCCTGCTTTTTCAGCAGGGCTTTATAGACAACGTGGTCAGCACGGTTTCGGCTGAAACGGTCAAACTTATGGACAAGTATTGCTTCAAAATTCTTGTTCGGCTGTTGCGCGGCGGCAATCATGTGTTGAAACTCCGGTCTGTCAGCAGTCTTTGCAGATTTCGCTTCGTCAACATATTCACCGACGATATTCCATCCACGTTCTTCCGCATACCGTTGCAACGCTTCCCGTTGAGCGGGAATGGACAGTTCACGCTCAGCTTGCTGTTCCGACGACACCCTAAGATACGTAACTACATTCATGGATACAATCTCCTTTCGATAGATTTTCAACGCCTCTCACCGTTGAAGATTCGCTGTTAATAAAAAAATGGCCCGATCCTTTTCGAGATCGAGCCAGTCATGCTAACGTGCAGTTTTATATCTATATGCTCCTTGCACTTTGATATGTTGGTAGGTATGTGTATCGTATATCTTGTTTTTCCTTAGTATTTTCAAGGGGTTTGGCATGTTCTATGCATTTCCTCAGTTCAGTGTAATTCGGGTACAGCCCTTGCCTGCTTGCACCTTTGCAAGATCAATGCGGTGTACATCCCGAGACTGAAGGCCCAGTTTCTCCAGCAACTTAAAATACACTCTTGCCATGTTATCCAGGTCTTTGTACATAACACTCCCTTCAAAGTTCATGTTCAGCTTGATTGGGCCGCCGCCCGCGAACCTCATGCCGTCCGCACGAAGTGCGTCGAAGATGATGTCACGTTGATCGTGAACGTCAAATGACCAAAGTGCATCGTTATTGTAATCAAGGAACAGCGGATCTTTTTTGGGCACCACATAGATGTTTACATCATCTGCCGCATGGACCAGAGTTCTCCGCTTGCCATTGCGCTCGAATAACGCAACCGACAAGACATCAGACGGTTTTGTGAGAGACGGTTTAGTTTTAAGATACTTGTAATCAATCGAACAGGCATATATGGAATGATCGTCAGCAACAATTTCACGGTTTAAACCGTCCACCACCGACTTCATCACAGACAACAATGGGAGTTCGTCTGGCCCGCGAGAAGACTCCAGTACAATCTCCACTTCAAAAATGCCCTTGAGCGGAAGTTGTATCCCTTGTAGTGTTATGGGACCGCGAAACAACATGCCGATTTTCGCCTGAAAGTCCATCATCGGTATGTTTTGAAGAAGCGGGACTCCGTTTATTGCCTTCCGTGTCATATGCTCATAAGGTTCTTCCAATGGTTCGTCAAATATTGTGATTTGAGACACCCTGTCATGCTGAATCTGTATATTCTGCTTACCCAGTTTGATAGATATGGCATGCGTGCTGGTTATCATAATATCATCCTGTCCTTTTTCTGTTCCATTAGATCGCCTTCGAGCTTATGCCGGATCAAATAATACGGACGCAAGACGATCTTGATCTCATACGCTTGAGCGGGGGGAGAACAACGGCCTGTATCTCCGTAGTAAACGTCATGTACAAAGTAACACTCAACCGGCTTCAGCAAACCTCTTGAGACAAACCAGACAATCACATCGTCGGCCTGTCTTTCTGAACACTTCAGGTTATAACAAAACCATTTTGAAATTACTAACTTACCACCAGAATCGATCGTAACGATTTCCGGGTCAACACCGCCGAAATACTCTAACCATGTATGAGCGTATAACATCAGCAAAGCCTTCAACTTTCTGTCCGTCCATGTTTTGCGAACAGATGGCGACTTTTTAAGAATCCTGTCGTCAAATGCTATATTGGGAGCCATGATAAACCCGTGATTGCTGGCTTTAAGAGAGTTCCATTCGTGATACACCTTTACAGGTTCGATAAAGGCGTTAATACCCGGCACAAAGTCCGGAACGGCCAGTATTTCACATTGGAATGCCTGATGGTTGTTTCTGTTCGTCCTCCTGATAAATTTATTGTTCTCAAGCCATGCCAATGCGTGATCAACTTCACGCGGGTAATTCATTAACCGCTGTGCTCCTGGTTGCTTAATTGCATAACCCAAATCAATACTGATCTTCTCCTTTGATCTTTTGCACCTTTTGTTGGAATGGTCAAAGTGCTTGCACAAATACAAATAAATACGGAAAGTATCAGGGTCGGGGAAATCAGGGTAAATTTCCGATATGATTTTGCGCTGAACCATGAACCATTGCGGTTGAATTTCAAACTGCGGCCCAGTGTTACTTTTTAATAGGAATGTACTCAGATTCTGAATTTGTACAGCCATAAGTATCCTCCGCCAGCGAGTCTTTCTTTTTCAATTGTATTGGTTTTTGTTTCCGCTATAAAGTTGTTTATTCTATCGTCTCCTGATCGAGCGGCCTGTCCGTTATAATGAACCAAAGTAAGCACGTCAAGGGCCGGCAGGGGCGAAGCCTTTACCCTTGACGGGCGATGTTCATGCGCCCACGCTATTTTGTTTTGCCCGACAACTTGTTTGTCGGGTTCGCCCCAGCGGCGAGCGAACACGGGAGGTGAAGGAGGGCGGAGCCCTTCTTCGGCCCCTCAGGGGCAGTGGGGTGGTTTTCCATGAAGTCCATGAGTGAGCCGAAGACGGACAAGCGCCCCATTCCTATCATCATCTGGTTGGACCGGTGTATTGCCTGCTCAATCAAATTGCATATACGCGAAACGTCAGTTTCGGTACTCTTGGGAGCATGTATGCCAATTGCATCGGCAGAGGAATGATGTATGAATCTGCATCTGACACTACGTTGATTCGGTACGAATAGCACGGCAATGGTTCGAATGTTTTGTGAAACAACCGCCACACCGCCGACCGGATGTAGATTTCGTCTCCGGCTGTAGCTACATGCACAGTCATTTCGTCGGAAGACAATGCAACAAACGCCGGAAATCTAAGTCCATTCTCCAGGTCAAGCAACAGGTCAACTGAGGCCGTTTGGCCGATGAACAGTCTTGCCGCACTGCCGGAAGCATAGAAGCTTCCAAAGCCCGGATTTTGGCCGCCAGAAATGCTTTTTAGGTATTCAGCAATATGGCTTGACAGGTTCAGTACA
>Ga0207747_1000867_pt1 | contig 26712 bp, 22 predicted proteins | sample HigsolmetaGSP11D_FD_184839 | JGI IMG/M metagenome (GOLD analysis project Ga0207747, IMG submission 184839) | High solid enriched microbial communities from the Joint BioEnergy Institute, USA - SP1-1-D (SPAdes) | ecosystem: Engineered > Bioreactor > SSF (Solid state fermentation) > Aerobic >...
GCCTCCCACACCTCATCCTCCGTTTCGTCCAGCTTGCCGTACATGATGTTCTCGCGGATCGTGCCGTTGAACAAGAATACATCCTGCTGGACGATGCCGATCTGACGGCGCAGCGATTCCTGTGTGTAGCGGCGAATATCGATACCGTCGATGCGGATCTCGCCGCTGTCCACATCATAGAATCGCGGCAGCAGGCTGCAGATCGTCGTCTTGCCCGCTCCTGACGGTCCAACAAACGCCACAGTCTCGCCCTTGCGGATGACGAGGCTGATGTCACGCAGGATCTGCCGCTCGCCTTCGTAGCTGAACGACACGTGGTCGAAGACGATGTCCTCGCGGAAATCCTTCAGCTCCACCGCATCCGGCGCATCCGCCACATCTGGCGCCGTATCCATCAGCTCCACGAACCGCTTGAAGCCAGCGAAGCCCTGCGGGTAGCTCTCCACGATCGCATTGATCTTCTCGATCGGACGGAAGAACACATTCGTCAGCAGCAGGAAGCCGACGAACTCGCCGTAGCTCAGCTCTCCCCGAATGACGAACCATGTGCCGCACACCATGACGAACAGCGTCACGAACCGCATCATCATATAGCTGATCGAGCTGTTCTTCGCGATCAGGTTGTACGATCTCAGTTTGGTCGCGCGGAACCGGTTGTTGTTCTCCGCAAACTTCTTCTCCTCATAAGCCTCGTTGGAGAACGCCTTGACGACGCGGATGCCGCCCACGTTGTCCTCCACTCGCGCGTTGAAGTCTCCGATGTCCCGATACAGTTGATGGATGGCGGCTGTCATTTTTTTGTTGAAATAGACGACTACCCAGATGATCAGCGGCACGATCACGAACGTCAGAATCGCCAGCTTCCAGTTGGTGACCAGCATCAGGACAAATGCGCCAACCAGCGTCATCACCGCGATAAACAGGTCCTCCGGTCCGTGATGCGCCATCTCGCCGATCATGTTCATATCGTTCGTCAGCCGCCCGATCAGATGCCCTGTCTTCGTGTTGTCGAAGAAGCGGAAGCTCTGCTTCTGGATATGAGAGAACAGTTGGCGCCGTATATCCGTCTCGATGTTGATGCCGAGCATATGCCCCCAGTAGGTGACGATATACATGAGCACCGTGTTGAGTATGTACAGCGCAAGCAGTCCCAGCGATGCCAGGATGATGAAGCTCCACTCGCTGCTCGGGAGCAGGTCGTCGATAAACACGTTCACCGCGATCGGGAACGCCAGTTCCAACAGACCCGCGATGATCGCGCAACTGAAATCCAGCAGAAACAAGCCCTTGTAAGGCGCATAGAAGCGGAAAAAACGACGTATCATCTGTCAGCAATGCTCCTATCCTCATTCTTCAGCCCGCAAAATGTTAACAACGTTAAACAAGTGATATATTCATACGGGAATTATCACATATCCGCCCTGGTGGCCAACCCCCATCCCTCTGTCAGGACACGCCAAGTTGTTCCGCCAACTCCTTGATCTGATCCTTTGTGAGAGGCGAGACGAGGGCCAGGTCGAGGTTCAGCGCTTTCACGATCTGCTCGCGGGCTTCGTCTTCCTTGCCCAACTTCTGCAGCGTCAATGCGTAGAAATAGTATGGGTCTGCGCTCTTCGGTTGCTTGTCCATTACCTTCTCGTACATTGCCTTTGCCTCATCCAGACGGCCGAGGAAATAGTAGTTCTGCGCCAGGTTATCCAGGATCGTCAGATCGTCGTTGTTATATTCGTAGGCTTCCAGGTTGAAAGCAAGCACGTCCTCCAGATTCTTGCCGCTGAGCAGCTTGTAGTAACCCAGCGTGCCGTACAACTGAGTGTTCTTGAACTCCGGGTAGAACTTCTCCAAGAGCTCGCACGCTTCTTCCTTCTTGCCTTGCAGATAGTATGCGGTAGAGAGATTCACACTGATCTGGATGCGAACCGGGTCAGGAAGTTGCTTCGACAGAACCTCCTTGAGGATCCGCTCCGATTCCTCCGGCTTGCCTTTCCTGTTCAGCAGAAAGGCATAGCCGCTCAGATGCTGCGGCATGGCCCGCTTCGTTTGATACGCTTTCTCCATGTATGCAAGCGCCGCAGCCTCATCCCCCCGGCTGAACGCCATATTCCCGCGCGTCGCATAGATGATCGCCCGATTGGCGTATACTCCCCAGGCGATGATCGCCACGATCAGCCCAATCCCGAGCAGCACATGTACATGAAAGGCAATGATGATCAAGACGACGACAACCACAACCGGCAGCAATACTTTGACAATAGGTGGCATTTCGTTTCCTCCCAGCTACTTGGTCCAAATATTCCTAACCCCTATAGTACCATTATTGGCCTGTTGACTGCCATTGGTTCATGGTCGACTACTGTGACCTGATGCCTTCAAGAAGCTGAGAGACGATTATTTCGGCTCTCAGGCGAACTTCCACCGACTGCTCATGCTGAGACACGATTTTTTTGGCTCTCAGGTGTACTCCCGCCGCCAGCGCACCTTAAGAGACGATTTTTTCAACTCTCAAGTGAACCCTGCTCAGCCAACGAAAAATCCCCTGACGGTTGCTTAAGATTGCAACCCTTCAGGGGGAAACGTTCATCCCATCTTCTTCGGATAATGGAACTCGCCCCGGTAGTTGGAGGCGTTGTACAGCGGATACTTCTCCGGTACGAGCACCTGCTCCACTCCGGCTGGTCTGTCCTGGGTATAGATGTACATCCAACGATGATCCCACAGGACGATCTCATCCCGGCCGTCGCCGGTCAGGTCGAGCACCTCTGCGCACAGATCCGGATGGTCGTCGTCCGGGAACACAACGACTCGGCGTCCATAGGCATCGATCAGCCCGCCATGCTGAACGTTGCCGTTCAGCAGGATGAGATCCCGGCCGTCGCCGGTCCAGTTGACCGGTGTGATCAGGTTGCCGTTGCAGGTCGGCTCGAACTCATGAAGCAGCCTGCCCTTGCAGTCAAACAGATATACGATTCCCTGGTATCCCCAGAACGTTGTCGCGCAGAGCTCCAGACCGTCCAGATCCGGCCGATAGTTGCCCGTGCTGATCCGCTGCGCGTGTCCGATATTGTGCTTGACGAGCAGGTTGCCGTCCAGATCAGCGATCATCATCCCCTCATCTCCAGACACGATGCAGATCTGCTGCTTCTGCTCGGAGAAGTCCCAACGCCCGATCAGGATCTCGTCCGTATGGTCGGTCGGTACCGGCAAAGTCCAGAGCAGTTTGCCATCATGATCAACCAGATGATAGCCGACGAACATCTCGTCCTTGCCATCTCCATCGACATCGGTTGTATATGGAAAGTGGCCGGTGTTCCGCCCTCTGAATTTCCATTTCAACTGCAGGTCGCTGTCATATACCCATACCCGGCTGTAACGGTCCTTGATGAGAATATCCGTCGGCCGATCCTTGCCCGAGAAGTTGGCGATGCGAATCGCATCGACATTCACCCGATCAAACGCATATTGCTTGAACGGGACGCTGTGGAGCACATCATCAGGATCGTCCGACAGCGGTGTGGGAACTGACCGCTTCACCTTGCCCGTCCGGCCGTCCAGGATCATCAGTTTAAAGTCGATCGCGGTGATCACTTCGTCATACCCGTCGCCGTCTATATCATGAACCTGGAAAGGCAGATCCGCCGTCAGAAGCGCATGGTCGAAGTCGGTGCTGGGCTCCCCGATCTGCCACAGGATATGACCATCCAGATCTATGGCGGTCAGGCAACTGATATGCGCGTAGGCGTCCTTGTGTCCGCGCTTCTGGTGCTGAGCCAGCACAATCTGCAGTTCCTCCGTACCGAGCAGATGCCCAAACCGTATCTGCCTGGCTGTTCCATAATCCCGCAGATCAATCCGCTTCCACAATTGCGGCTGAGGATAGGACGCGCGAAGCTTCGCCAGTTCCGCTTGCTCACGTTTCACCCGCTCATGCCATGCGGCATACGCCTGCGCATCCATCGTTACGCGAACATCCGTAAACTGCGCAGGCATACGTGCGGTCAAGCCAATCTTGCCCGCAGGATAAGCTTCATCCTCGACGCTGATGAGCTGCTGGCCATCGACATAAGCCACGATCCTCGGGCCGACGCATTCCACCTTCAGTTGGTAATAGTGATCCGCATCATACTCATAGTCCGCCGACCCCAGCTCGATACACTCATCCTGATACCGTCTGAGCAGCCACGCCTTGCCGCCTTCGAACCCGAAGAAATAATGCTTACGGCTATGCGTATAGCGGAACATGACGCCGACATGCGAACGGGTCGAGAGCGGCCTTACCACCGCCTCTGCCGCATAATCCTGCCAACCGGCATCTCCCGTTACCAGCATGGGCCATATATCTTCCCGGATCGCCAGTTGCGGCCGAGTCTGTTCCATATACCGGATTCCCTGGCTCTCCGTGACGATCCAGGTCGGACCGAGCCAGCCGTAATAGACGATCGGGTCATACCAGTTTCCGGTATAGCCCTCCGTCGGGTAATAATGATACTCCCCTGCAGCAGAATGTTTGACATCATAGGGAAATGGGCCAAGCGGAAAATCCCGAAATGTCTCATGAACCACGTTCATCTTATCCAACCTCCAGCTTATATCCTCGCCTGTATGTCGCCTTTCACGGCGGCTGGCTGCTCCTGGACTGTCTCCTGATGTTGCACAACTTCCTTACAGACACGATCAGGTACGGTTGTTCCTCGCAGATAGGCGATGTAGTAGGCGAAGCCAACGAATATGGCTCCCCCGGTCAGGTTGCCAAGCCAGACGGGGACGAAATTGGCGAAGTATTCTCCCCAGCTGTAGTAACCTTCGACGATCGCAGCAGGGATGAGGAACATGTTGGCGACTACGTGCTGGAATCCGATCGCCACGAAGGCCATCGTCGGGAACCAGATGCCGAGGATCTTCCCGCTCATCGAATCGGAGGCATAACACAACCATACCGCCAAGGCGACGAGCCAATTGCAACCGATGCCGGAAACGAAAGCTTCGAGGAAACCGTCCTCCAGCTTATGCCCGGCCATCTCCACCATCTTGTCGAGATAAGGGCCATCCGCGGTTAAGCCGACGACATGCCCGAACATATAGGCGACGAACAAAGCGCCGATGAAGTTGCCCAGCGTCACCAGCGCCAGATTGCGCAGCCATTCTCCGGTCGTAATGCGTCTCGTGATGCGCGCCAGGCTGACGGCCATCATGTTGCCCGTAGCCAGCTCGCCCCCTGCCAGCAGAACAAGAATGAGTCCAATTGGGAATATGGCGGCGCCGATGAAGGTGACGAAGCTGCCCCATTCGGCTGGCGCGCTGGCGATCACCCGGATATCGAGCAGGAAGCCCAAGGCGATGTAGGCACCGGCCAGAAATCCCAACAGCAGCACGGTTCTGATCGGATAACGAGCCTTGTTCTGACCCGTTTCTGCGGTGATCGCGGCAATCTTCTGCGGTTTATAGATCGACATAAGATGACCCCTCCGCCAGGTTTGATCGATGCGTCATAGTACCCTGTCATCGCCGTTATTGTATCACGGGTCACTTATCTATTTAGTAACATAGATCACCAAGCGCCGTTTTTCAACATCCGTCAGACCGTTCAAACACAATATTCGTAGCCATCCACACTAAGTTTCTAGTATTTCTATGTGAAATATCCATTTTTTTAGTCCGATATATAGTAATGAAATAGATTCTCATAGAAAGGAGGTGATCATGATGGTCCAAGCCGCACCTCGTATCGTTGCCAAAGTTTGTTTGCTGGCTGTATTGCTTATGATGTCATGTGTTTATGTGTTGTCTATCGACGTATGGTCCGATGAGCTCACTGGCCAGGATAAACTGCAGAGCCTAAGAGAAGCTGGTATCATCAGCAGCACCTCTGAGCTGGATGAGGAGTTAACTCGTGCGGATTTCGCATCCAATCCGCTTGCGGCAACCTGATCAGCGTGAATCGAACCATTGCAGTGGAAAATCAGCCAGAGTTGCCAGTCCTGGAGCCGGTTTATGTGCCGATTATCCCTTCACCTCAGCCACCTTCCGAGCAGCCTGAAGAACCGTCAGAGGAGGAACCATCTGAGGAAGAACCAGTAGATGAGGAGCCGTCAGAGGAAGAACCACCAACTGGCCCAGAAGAACCCAGCCATCTGATCAAGATTCATGGACTCACGACAGTGGTTGGCGCTACATACTCGACTCTGAGCCTGGAAGTGGCCGGATGGGATTGGATCAGCGTCATCGCGATTGAAGAGGGCAATCCTGAGCCTACATTGAATGAGATCAAGTGGGGGGCCTATTCCGCAGACATGCCGCTCGTATGCCAGCTGTATGATGTCTCGGGGCTGGATCGATCACCGAATATCATCGACATCCGGTTGGATCATTTCTTTAGCACCATGTACGACCCTAACATCACATATACCTTCTATATCGCAGGTTTGTCCGATGATCACGGAACCGACGAAACCGAAGTTTCCGCCGTTTACACAACTACCTACACCGAAGTATTCGACGAACCAGGCGGGGATTGATCAGGGGACAGCCCTCATTCAAGACATGATAACGCCTGCAAGCGAATCACTTGCAGGCGTTATTGCTTGTTGTCTGCCGTTCGTATAGGCCGTCCAAAATGACGTTGACATGTTGCATGTATTCCAACACTTCAGGCCTGGAGTCAAACATATTGCGGGTCAGGTTCAGAGAACGGAGATTCCCCAAGCTCCTGATCGTATCCGGAAGATCTCGCAAAGCTGTATATTGGATATCCAGCACCTCCAGGTTACGCAATTCACCGATCTCGGGAGGCAAGCGATTGAAGCTGACCTCCTCCTGTCGGATGATGTTTCCGTCCTGCGGAGTACGATTGTAACATCCACAGTAGATCGTGAGGTGCTTTAATTGTCGCAGATTCTTGACAGCCCCGGGAAGATTGTGCAGGTTGGCAGTCCAGACGATGAGCTTCTCCAGTTGCGTCAGGTCGAATAGACGCTCCGGCAAACGGTCGAGATGCTGCTCGAAGATTGTCAGTGACTTGAGACTGCGGATCTCGAACAATCGCTCGGGAAGTTCACGGATGCCATACCCGGTCAGTTCCAGATGCTCCGCCTGGTGTCTGACCGCATCTTCAAGCAGCCGATCCAGGTCCTGGTTGAAGCACCCTTTCAGGAATAGACCCTGGATCTCCCGTGACCATCGCTCCGCCATCTCTTCGGAGATACGCAGATGCATCATCCCTTCATGGGCGATGTTCACGAGCCATTCGTTTCCGTCATGATCGAGGAAGCTCAGATCCTCCGGCAAGTCGGGATGCTGCCAGGCGAGCAAGGAGTCTGCGCTTGATTTCAGAATCTCGATCGATTGCGGGTTGCAGTCATAAAAATATAACCAGGCGTCTCTCGTATAGGCGATGTGCAGCTTGCGATGTTCACCGGACTCGGAGGTCCGGATCTTCTTCAACAGATGGGGGTTCAGTTTCTCCAACACCGCCCTGGCCGTTGTATCTCTGCCGAACTGCTGACGCTCAGCCAGCACAAAGACCGGACAATGCTCCGCTGCAACATCCAGCAATCGGCGATACGCCTCCCCCCTGGGGTTGTTGTAGATTTGGATCAAACTTTATGCCTCCCTGATCGAATATCGACACTCTTACCTGTGAGAGTATGTGCTGAATCCGGCTATCTATCTTGTTTAACAGTGAAGTGATCGACTTCTGGACGATCACGTTCCATCTGTACTCGATCCATTCATGGTATAGCCTTGATTATTTTCTTCTTTCTCCGTAGCGTGAAGGATTGAAAATGCTGCGCTCTTTCACCCACGTTAACGGTGTGGAAATCCACCACCTGGAATTTCTTCGCCATGATTCCCAACAGGACGTCATCTTCATACATGGCAAAGAAACGTTTCGGCTCGTAAGAGTCGTCTTCCCAGATGCCTTCGGTATCCTGTCCACCATAGACTCCGCAGAAGAACATTCCATCTTCTCTGAGCACTTGCAGGATCCGATCCAGTACCTCCGTTAGTTGCGATTTCGGCACATGCAGCAGACAGTTCAACGCATACACCGCGTCAAAGGATTCAGGCGGAAAGTCCAGTTCGCACAGATCCATGCAGTACGCGTCCAATCCTTTCTCCATACACCGCTTGACCATTTCCTCAGACAGATCAATGCAGGTTACCTGGAGTCCAGATTGTTGAAAATAGAGGCTGTCTCGTCCCGGCCCTGCACCTATCTCCAGGATCCGATTGCAGTTCTCTGCCTTCAATCGCTCAAGAAACACTTCTCTCTCTTTAATTTTCCACCCCTCGAGTTCCAACCTGTCACGTTCATGCGCATGATTGTTATAAGCCTGTTTCAGGATTTGTTTGTACATGTGCGGAATTCACCTTCGGATCGCTATCTGTCTGCCTTCTGCATAGTATGTACGTGCCAATTGATGACTCTCCATTACTCGTAATGATGTCTGATCGCTTGAGATACCATCCATATATGCTAAGTGTAGGTAAGAGGAGCTCCTTGGGAAGAGTGAGGTTCAACCCTGCAAAGGGGCTGGCTCACAGGATAAGTAAGAACGAAATAAGCCGCCTCACCTAACCATGTCAGGGCGGTTATTTCTTTTTCTGTACAATCGCCAGGACAATCGTAACCACTAATCCAATTAGAGTTACGATGAATGCCCAAGATTGGATCATCAATCCTAATGCGTCTTTTATGTCCATAGGCGTCACCACCAGTCTCCTGTGTGGATAAGACAACCGCCGTTGTTGAGCCTTAAATCTCGCTATCAATTATCCTACCACTCTAAAACATGTTATCCCATATTTATCTAATCTAATATATTTTCCTTGTTCTCGATTGCAACCACACGTTCCGCCAGATCAGCGTAATCGCGATCCAATCGAACCTCGATATTCCCAAGTCTGCGTTTCTCGCGCCACTCACGCAATTGCTCTTCTGTATCGAGTCTAAGCTCCGCCACTTCTTGTGCACGATCAAACATATATTTCGATGTAAATAACAAGCGGTAGATTCCATGACCACCAGGAACAATTGGATACTCTCGTCGTTTCCACTCCTCTACTGAGAAGACAAAGTAAAGCTCATCGGGGTTATTTCTCGTTAGCGGAATCTCTGTAATCTGCTTACGCTGGACGACCTTCCAATCCGTAATCTTACCATAGTAACGAATTCCCGCTTCACCCTCATCACCGAACGTCCTTAAGGATTGATAGAGTCCTACATACTCCAATTGCGTTAAGATTTTGTGATCGGTAATGTTCTTAAGAGGGACGTGGTAGAAGCGATGGAACAATGCCGCATCTAATTGCTCCTTTGTTCTTAATGAACCTATCAGAACGTTCTTGCCTGACAATTTATTGACATAATACTCTTCTGTCCCACGAGGACGAGTTGAGCGCTCATATGCCTTCTCCGGACTGTCTAAGATGATCTCATCTAAGAACTTTTCCACCAGCTTCGTCGCATTAGGAAGGAAAGGAAAAGCCCCAACGTTAATCAACTCTATGCTCTTATAAAATGTGTGTTCTTGATACTGCTCTTCATCATAATAAGGGAACAACACATACGCGCCAAACATGCTTCTCTCAAATTCGTTATTTTGCTTATTTTCATACACAATCGCGTCCCGATAACGGTGCATCGTATTGATGTCGTCCTCTTCGGGGCCAGGTATACGGTATTTCTCGTGATACGATGTTCCCTTGTATGCTGGATTAACCCGATATTTCGCATCGAAGATATATTTATACTCTACTGCAGCATCTTTTTTCTTTAATGTCAGCACATTGTCTGGTCGCTGCGGCAGAGTAATGCTTTGATCACCTGAAGGCAACGTATTGTAATACAAAGTAAACACTTCACCATTCTTTGAGTTACGATACAACATTTTCGCTTCTCGTGATCGGTCTAATTTTACAAAAATGCCGGGACGATTTACATTGATGAGATTTTGACTAACTAATTCGTATTTGTTGCTTATGAGTTGGTGAATCTTCAGGAAACACCAGTATTCATACAATTGGGCAAGATCCTTCATCGAGATCTGGAATAGATCACTCTGAATGGAGAGGCCCTTCATCAACATGAGGTAAAATCGATACACTTCTCGATACCCTGGTGCCATTTGAAGGACTAAAGAGATCGAGATATACCGCAAATCCCCTACTTGCAGAAATGCTGAACGGAGCAGCCGTTGCACTTGATTGATCATCGACTGAATCTGATTTGATAACATGAAGTCGCGAGTCCGTTCTAACTGGTTGTGTTGTTTCTGGAGTGTTTTCAACTTCTGCTGGATTCGGATTAAGACCCAGCGAACGAAGCGGTTCTCGGCGGTATCGTAGTCAATATGGCGCTTGCTCTCTAATAGGTGAGTAGGTAAATATTGCTGTCCATTAATCGTAATGATGCCTGAATGTTCATTTGGATGTAGATAGTGGGAATGTTTCCGTAAGAAAGCGATATTTTTCTTCCCCGACTTTTTCACTCGTTTGACATCAACCTGTTGGGTCCATACTTGCATCTTCGTATGTGGAGTGGTTTCGATTCGCTCTACGGCTTGTACCAACTTCTGGAATACATGCTGAAGAATCGTATAAAACTCTGTTAAGCTTTGATGCTGAGTCTCTCTTAAACCCGTCAGGTGATATGTCTTCCGAAGGAAATCAAATGACAGATTATAGATCTGTTCATTGACGTCTTGAAGAATCTGCAAATAATCTTCCTTATAGTCGATCTTGGACGGGAATATTTCCAGTCGAATAGACAGAACCGTTTGCCCCGCCGAACGGATTTCAAGTTCGGTGTATCCAATTTCATTCTGAAAGTTAAGGATACCCGATAAGATTCGACTTCCTAACGGTTTAACTGCTTGACGGATATTCACATTCGAATGATAAAAAGAGACCGGAACATCCTCCTGTTTCTTCTCAACGACTAATTCATAAGACTGCGTTTCATAAAAAAGCGGCTCACTCACCACACCTGGCTGCCACTTAACCATCTGTCCATTTTCAGGTGAAAACAACCAGATCGACTGAATATCCAGAGTAGGTCTATAAGATACATGAAACCGCGCATTCACTCGTTTGCCATCCTGATCACGGTGTAGACCAAATGCCTCTACCGTGGGGTGGAAAGGCTTGCCCTGGATAAATAGATTGAATAGATTGGTCTCAATTCTCACTAATTCAACTGGTTGGTTATGAGAGCCAGTATGAAGTGAAGCCATCCTCCTCTAACCTCCGTATCATGAAGATGAGCTTCCTTGCACTTTGCGGATATTTCGCTTGTGCGATTAGCCCTTCGTACTCCGAATAGAGCGATGATGCATCATCCATTAGTTCCGGAATGGAGATCTTCTGATTCACCGTTTCTTGAAGAAGTTGAAGCAATACCCGCTTTACAGACATACTACTGCCCTGAATGCGTGGCAGGATTTTCTGAAACAATTGCAGATCAAATGCTGCATCCTGATCCATCAACCGGAATCGTTCATTGTAGATTAAATAGAAACATACTGCATCCCTGATGCGAAACCCTATATGAGAATGGATCGATTCCAGGATCTTATTGATACGAACGAGCTTGTCCGTCGTTTGTTCTACAAGATCTTTGTAATCCGTGTAAGCTTCCTTCAGTTGCAGGTAGTCAATTCGCAGGAACTTGTTAGGGACCGCTCGGTTAAGCAATGGAGCCGAATCTTCGCCTTCAATATTCGGATATTGGATAAGGTTAATATAGTTAAATTCTATGGTATTTGCACGATCCAACACTTTCTTGCTGAACGGATGCGTTGTCTCGTCCATATTGACCGTACCGATGATGTACACATTATCCGGGAGATATAGCCCACCATAACGTTCTTTATCTTCATCTTTATCTAAAGCATCACGTTTGATGATCGGATCCGTTTCGATGCGGTCCTCTACCCATTTCTGAGTCTCTATGATACTCAGCAGATCGCTGAAGTAATGCTCTACCCTCGCGAGGTTCATCTCATCAAGACATACAAAGAAAGGCTTATGTCGATTGTGAGGTTGACTTGCTTCCACAAGTACCTGTGTTAGCGGACCAGGACGAAAAACACCAGACAGATCTTTATACCCGATCAGATCAGATGGGTCACTCCAGTCGGGACGAACTGGGATAAGGGTGAATTGTCCGTTCTCTGTAGTGGCGCCAATCGCTTCGGCAAATAGCTTCACGAGTTTCGTCTTACCCGTTCCAGACACACCGGCTAATATGACGAACGGCTTCGTCTTCAAGGATAAATAGAAGTTCTCGATGAGTAGGTCGGGATAGGAGAAGCCGTTATTTGCGATATAGGATTTGATGTATTTGAGTTGATCAATAGGAGGTAAGAGCTCCATGGTAGATTCTTCTTCCTTCGATTGATGGGCTCGAGTGATAGTAGATCCAACCAGACTGTCTACATATAGGTTGTAATTCTCCACGACATTCTGAAGATCGGCCAACAGCTGACCCTCATCTGGAATTACATCCTTATCATATCGGTAATAAGCGATTGTCGACACTTGATAATCTCGACCGATCCCACCATCAGTCAAGTAGATATTCTCATCCTTAGTCATACCATGAAGGGGGAGGATATCTCGTACTTCCCTAACTTTAGCTCGTAAATATTGGTATCCTTTTTCTCTCCCCTCCTTCAAAGGTTCAGTGACACCCTGGGCAAGTGTCAGATACACCTTACTCATATCTTCTGAGAATAGGTAAACGATATACTCCCCATGTTGTGTTGTTGTCGTAACGCGCTTATCCATGATCGCTATCCAGGGCACCTTCGCCCAGTTCCCTTGTCCGACGGAACCTTGAACTTTGAAGTTCTCATGGATGAAAGGCAGTTTTTGTAGTTCGTTTGGAATCGTGCGCCTAACAAACTCCCCTAGTTGATGATTGGCAAAAGGCTCTGTTCTAGCCTGTAAGTAGTTTTCCATGATCATTTGGAATGCGTGATGTAAAGAGAAACCTGAGGTTAATTGAGCGTTGTAATGATCTAGTTCACGCTGAGCATAATCATATAGTTCGATTAAAGCACTCTGATTCAATTGATTATAGACCTCACGCTTGAAACCTATTGTCTGAGTCATGGTATTTCTCTCGATGACATTAGACAACACTTGAATCGGGGTATGGATAACATGTTCTACCGATTGCGTATTATAATCAGCCCATCTTGTAGCAACACTGCGAGGCGGTTGATCAACCGCCTCACCACGTGCTTCACGCTCTTGAAAATACGCAAGAAATCTCTCCTTCAACTTAGCGTAAGAGACTTCACGCTGGTTAGTCCTATTCATTTCCGCTAGAAGAGCTTGAATGAGGACCATCTTGTATGATTTTTGCTTATAAGTAAAGATATTGGAAAGCTCGGCTGGTAGGGGCATGAGTGTCACCTCTAGAAAAAACTATGCTCTTTCTGAAATAATTCGTTTAAACCGTCGTAATGGAGACTGACTTTCGTTATGAAAACCTCTATATGCGTATCAATCCTTATTTCATACTTCGACACAATTCTAGTCCATCCTCCTATACAAAGTGATTTATCCAGTAAATATGGAACGGTGTCCATACTCCTCATACCTAAAGCTCTCGCTGAGGCTGCGGGCGTGTCTGTGCGGGGCACAACCGTGCTGTACTCATAAAACATATTGATCTGCACGGCTTCCTCCCTGACATCGCGAATCTCGATGTTCTCGAACCAGACGTCCTCGATGTATCCGCCTCTGCCGCGCATTGATTTGATGCGGATGCCGCGATCCCCGCCGGCGATCTTGCAGTTATGGGCGTAGATATTCCGGACTCCGCCGGACATGCCGCTGCCGATCACAAGTCCTCCATGTCCTTCCTTCATCGTACAGTTCCGGATGACGATGTTCTCGCACGGCTTGTTTACTCTCCAGCCATCCTCGTTCATCCCGGAGTTGATGGCGATGCAGTCATCCCCGGTCTCGAAGATGCTGTCTTCGATCAGCACATTGCGGCACGAATCCGGGTTCAGTCCGTCGGTGTTGTGTCCGTTCGTGATGACGTGCACACCGCGGATGATCACGTTCTCGCTGTAGACGGGATGCAAGGTCCATTGCGGCCCATCGCTGACAGTGATGCCTTCGATGAGCACTTGCCGGCAGCGGATCGGCTGGATGAAGGAAGGTCTGAGCGCATCCTGCTCGGTGCCGAACACCCGCCGTTCGACCGGGATGCCGTCGTTCTCGGCAAAACACAACCGATTCGCCGCATCCTGCTGCAGTTGCTTCCAATGCCACCAGTGTTGGCCGTTCCCGAGCAACTTCCCTTTCCCGGTAATCGCGATATGCTCTCAGTCGATCGCATAGATGAGCGGCGAGTAGTTATAGCACTCCATGCCTTCCCAGCGGGTGAACACCACCGGCAGATAGTCCGAGTACCTGGGGCTGAAGGTGATCACTGCCCCTTCCTCGATGTGCAGACGAACATGGCTGCGCAGATGGATCGGACCAGACATCCACTCCCCCGGGGAGACGATGACTGTGCCGCCTCCGGCTGACGCACAGGCTTCAACTGCCCGCTGAATCGCGTGCAGATCGGTGGATCGATCCTGACCAGACGCGATATGATCCTCCACCCGCAAGATGCGGTCAGGAATCACCGGTTCTTCGATCTTCTCCATCGCAAATGGTGTCCCATAATAGTGGCTAACGTCACTCATCCTGCATCAGACCTCCTGTTCTTCCCAGCTTCGATAGATGCGCCGCACCTCGCGATATGACTGCTTCGGCTTGCGGTACTCGTTCACCAGTCCCTTGTTGTTGAAGCTCCGGGCGCGATCCCGGAAGTACCTGCTGCTGCTCTTCAGGTCTGCCCGCGTGTCCGCGAATTGCCAGATGAACGTGCCGCCGATCTTCCGATCTTCGCGGAAGATCTTCAGAGCCTCGGACACGATATGCGCCTGATAATCCTCGCAGAACAGCCGCGCTTCCCAGCCCACATCACCGAAGATGCCGGCTCCGCCGAACTCGGTCATCAGCACGGGCCGATCCCCTGCTCCGAGCTGCTCAGCACGTTCGTGGAACTTCCGCAGCATATCGCGGAAATGCTCGACGTCGCCTTCGTACCAACCGGAGTATTTGTTAATGCCGATCACATCGAACAACGGGAGCACCACATCCTCCAGCGGATGCATCGTCGCATAGGTGACCAGACGGGACCTGTCCAGCGATCTCACCGTGTCGACTAGACGCTTCGTCAACTGCCAGGCTTCTGCGGTTCGTGTATCGATCTCATTGTGCACCGACCAGAAGATCACCGACGGATGGTGCCTGTGCAGCTCGATCATCTCACGCACCATCTGCTCCGCACGATCCTGGAATAACGGTTCGCTGACCGTCTCATTTGGCAGGAATGCGCCCCACATCGGGATCTCGCTCCAGAAGACGATCCCATGCTCATCGAGGAGATCGAGCCAATACGGACTCTGCGGATAATGCGAGCCGCGCACCGCATTGCATCCCAGCTCCCTGATGATGTCGAGGTCCTTGTGCATCAGCTTCGGCGGGAAGGCGAACCCCCACTCCGGGTGCTCCTCGTGGCGGTTGACGCCGCGTAAGTACATCGGTTCGCCGTTGATCAGGATGCGGTGATTCTTCGTTTCGATCCGGCGGAAGCCGATGCGTTCGATCCGGTCATCCTGCTCGGTTCGCGCCTGGATCGTATACAGCTCCGGGCGACCGACGTTCCACAAGCGCACCCCGGTCCAACGAACGTGCACCGTGCGCTCAACTGTTTGACCGGCAGCGACCGCGACCGATTCTGCGTGGACGGTTCTGCCGCCTTCGCTCAGCGTCAATGTCGTGCGAAGATCGTTCTTCGCCAGGGACCGGAGTCGTACATGGAAGCGCACTTCTGCCTCATTGCCCCGCAACTCATAATCGATGACAAATCTGTCTACATACAGATCAGGCAGTCGCTGCAGCTCCACTGAACGGATGATCCCACCTGTATGCTGCCAATCCACATATTCCGTCGGGATCGTCAGACGATCCAGGGTACTGTCCGTGCGAACGATCAGTTCATGATCTCCAGCAGCCAACGACGGGATGATAAACTCGAATGGCGTATATCCACCATAGTGATACCCTAGATGCTGCCCGTCCAGATAAACGTCGGCATGTCCCAGCACCGCGTGGAAGACGAGTCGCACATGTTGCTGCTCCGCGATATGGATTCGCTTCCGGTACCAGGCTACCCCTTCATAGTCGAACAGTCCCAGCTCGTTATTCCAGCATGCGGGGACATACATTTTCCTCGATTCATGTGGAAATCGCTCATACCATCCATCCCGAATGCCGACGTCCTCAGGATCTGTCACGAAATCCCAAGGTCCATCCAACCGCTCGGTCCGCCGAAGCTGATGCTCCTGGTAAGCTCTGACCATACATATGCACCTCTGTTTCCTCCGTTTGTCATTTTGCCTGGAAGAGTTTGTGTTATTATGGATAGTAGCATTACAGGGCATGATTGATGAATAGAAAAAAACAAGCTTCGCTTGTAAAAAACGTGCTTGTTCGTCTGATGAAAGTTGATGAAAGAGGGCTTGGCATGCTGTCGAACGCATATAACCTGAATCATCTCGTCGTTCATATTCATTTTATCCTGGATAAAATCACGTACCCTGGCTGGGAGGACATCCGCAACCTGGTGAATGTCCACAGCTTCTACTGGGTCCATGAAGGCGAGGGCACCTTCCTTACGAATACCGAACACCAGGTGCAAGCCGGCATGCTGGCTTACCTCAAGCCCGGGCTGGAGATGTCCATGCGTTCCAGGCCTGAGGCACCGCTCCGCATGACCATGGAGCTTGCGAGGGCTGTTCGCCTCATCAACAACCGCCCTCGAAAATGCCTGAACTGGAAATCTGCTTACGAAGCATTCATGGATGAACTGTCGCAATTAGCTTGACAATCCGTCAAGACTAAAAAAGAACCCGCCTTCCCGATCAGGACAAGCGGATTCTGCCTGTTTGCTCCCTGTTTTTCGGAGGACAGGAAGACGATCAGCCTCGCGGCTGCTCCCCGTCACCTTCTACATTGACAATTACGCGTTTGTACCGTGTCAACGCCGGAGTCCCGCTGTCCGTGACAACGAGAATGATGTGCATGGTACCGGTGCGAAAGACGCGTTCGGTCGGTACGGTAAACCAGGCCTGCTGCTGATCGGCGTCGTGAAGGACGACCGGGTTCCCGGTACGGGCCGTAGCGGTTGTGAACGTGCCGGCTTCGCCGTAATAGAACCAATGATACGAAAGTTCGTCTCCGTCCGGATCATAAGAACCCTCGGCGCTCAGAACGACGCGCTCGCCAGGCCGCGCCGATAATACGGCGGGATGCCCCAGCTTCGGTACCGGCGGATGGTTGGCTTCAGCGTAAGATTTGATCGTCCAGTCCATTCGGGCAGCAAAATCGTTCTGGAAAGCGGAACGCCATCTCCAGATCGTCGCTTTGTTGCTCGTATGCCAGTTGCCGTCCACTCCAAGCACTTCATCAACGGCATCACTCCAGAAGGGGCGAGTCTCCGGTTCCAAAAAGTACTTCTGCATACGCGGTGTATAATATTCGTACCGTCCTCCCCAACTCCCCCAATCCGGGCGTTCCGGATTGCCGAGTCCATTGTTGACAAGATAAAGGAAGGTTGGCGAGTCCCCCTCCATCAAATATTTGGTTTGCGGATATTGGGCACCAAGCGGCCCTTTGCAACGGATATGTTGATCCAGCCATGGATTGTCGACGATGCTGAAATCGGCACCAGTAAACCGTCCATGAAAATGATCTCCGCTTATCCCGCTCCAGGTGGCGAAATGGTATGCTCCTCCGCTGTGAAAACCGGGACTGCAAATATAAAACAAACCGGGAAACGTTTTTCTCAGCCATGGACCTGAATCATCCTGATCCGATATGGCGTAAACCCTGAGGCGGGAGACGAACGTCTCAAGCTCCGATGCCGAACGTGTTGCCCGGACTTTCCACAGTGCCTGGGCGAGGACATTGGAACCTCCCCATATCAGCACCCACAACGGGCGCGGATCATCACGATCGACGGCCTGTATAATCAATTCCGAGCCGGACGAGTCCCGATTTTCCCCGACCCCTTTCATCCCGTAAACAGGAAGTCCTTCTTTGATAATCGATAATAGATATTGGGCTTCGGGGTAACCCGGTTCATGCTGTTCCAGGTTATCACGGACCAGACCGTACGCTTCAACGATCTCGCGAATCCGCCACGCCGCAGTCTGATTCTGCAGATGAATGGAGGTCGTGGCGACAAGACCTTCAACATCCCAGTGATTCGAATAGGTGAGGAAACGAACCAAAGACATTGCGTCGTCAGGTTCATTCTCAATGTCGGTCAGAACGAGCACCCTCGGTTTGATATTCATTTCGTCAAGTTGCATGGCGACCTCCCTATGGTTTGACATTCAGGCAACGATCAAGCCTGTTCTGGAAATCCCTCAAAAATGCTTCGCGCCACATGTTGACTGTCCTGGCCCCTTTGTGCTCTTGTTCGGCATAATCCCCATCCAGCACATCGGACCACCAGTTCGGATACCGACCGGATTCTTGCTGCCTGCTTTCCTTCGATTCCTCCACGCAGGTAAATTCACCGGTTACATGGTGCAATTCGGGGATGTCGCTTTTCGTGGAATAGGACCACCTGCCGGTTGACTTAGGCATAAAGCGTACTTTATATTCCCCGTTTCCGCAATAAAAACCTTCAAATTCCTGACCTTGTACCACGAGCCAAAACACCGGTCTGTCCCGGGCAGCACCCAAATCCGGTCCTTGCAAAACGAGCTCCAAAACCCCGAAAACTTCGACTCGATCCCTGAGGGTCGTGTTCCTTCGGAAAACCGACTTCGGTCGACCATTTACCTTGACGAAGCGGCCGCCCCAGCTCGGTTGTTCAGGACTTTCCGGCGTACCCCTTAGCAAATAAGCGACAGATGGTGTATCGCCCATCTTGATCACACCGTTCAATTGCCGGGCGAAAAAGTCACCCAATGCGCCGTGGCCCTGAACGTGATGGCGGACGAAGGTCTCATTGCCGAGATCGCCGGCTTGATTCCCTCCGACAAACCATCCCCGATAGGTCGAGTTATTTTCGATAATCCACAAGTCGGGGAAATTCTCCCGGATATATTCGTAGGCGTTCAATCCCCATTTTTTATTGGGTCCGGCAATGTAGTAAACCCTTAGTTTCGGAAGAATGCTCGGATCGTCATGCAGGGCCTGGGCAAGATCCTCCAGCAGCCCCCATACCAGGATATATAAGGGTCTCTCGTCATCCTTCTTCGCGCACTGAATGATCCAGTCCGATCCTTCCGTCGACCTGGAAAATCCCCGGAAGGGGGCGAATTCGACGGCTCCCTGCCTGGTGATCGAACGCAAGTCATCCGGCGCAGGATAGTCGGCCGAATGGGAGCGCAGCTTCGGATAGTCGACTTCATATTGATCAATAACGTCATGAATGTCTTTGACCGTTCCCGCTCCCCAGGGAGAAGAAATCAGCCCCTCCGTGTCAAACAGATCGGCATATAACAAATAATGAACCATGGATTGGAAATCGTCCGGATCGCTGCCTCCAATATCCGTCGATACAATAACCCGGTACCGCTCCCCGGATAAGGCCCCTTGATGAAAGGGTAACATCGTTCTCCTCCTTGCTGTTGACCGATCACCCGTTAACTGTTCGGAAGCCCCGGCGGATTGAACTGCTGTGAGCTGTCATCCAATACAAGAACCCAATCATTGTCAAAAGAAGCCATGCGGTATCTCCCAGCCAAAAGAAAGGTTCTCCCGATTCATGCTGAAGAAATCTGCCATTCGCGGAGACAACCAGTCTCCCTTTATTCCAGACAGGCTGTGATTGCCGATCCATTCGATTTTCACCCTCTTTATTGATGTTCAACCACTCGGATCCGGCTTTCGGATCAGGTTCTGATATGTTGAATCCGTTTGTCCTTCATCATGGAATTGGTTCCCGCTGCACCTTAAAAAACCAATCCGTTTTTACCACTGTCGCCGCCAGCATCTTCCTTGACCGAATCCAATCTTTCCATCTCCACGCTGGCCAGAATAAACGGTGCTTGTCCTATGAACTGATCACTCACGATTTTCTCATGGATATAGTACGTATATGAACCATCCCGATATGGCCGATTGCCCAGCCCCGCCCCTTTGCATATGCCATGTAAATGTATACCCGACTCGTCCTGGGTGACCAGATGTTTCAGCAACCCTTCATAACCCCTGGTCGCGATCTTGCGGTAATAGCGGGGCAGATAACCAAGCCTTACCCCCTTCGCAATCGCATAAATGAACATACAGGAGCCGGAAGCTTCCAAATAATTTCCTTCACGCTTTGCCTGGTCGAGTACCTGATACCAAAGTCCGCTCTGCGGATCCTGAACCTTCTCCAAAGCTCCTGTCATTCGGAAGAAGATGCCGGCGATCGTTCCTCTCCTCACATGATCACGCGGGAAATGCTCGAGTGCATCTACAATCGCCATTGCGTACCAGCCCATGGCACGACTCCAAAAATGCCGTGATTGGCCTGTTGCCGGATCACACCATTCTTCTTCCCTGCTTTCATCCCATCCATGGTACAACAACCCTGTTTTTTTGTCTCTTGTATGTTGTTCCACCAACAAGATCTGATGAGCGACTTCATCAAATAATTCGGGCATGTCAAACGTCTTTGCATATTCAGCCAAAAACGGAGAAGACATATACAAACCATCCAGCCACATTTGAAACGGATAGATCTTTTTGTGCCAGAATCCGCCGTCCGTCGTGCGTGGATGACTTTTTAGCTGATCGGCGAGTAACTTCGCAGCCTTGGCAAAACGCTCTTCCCCAGTTTGCCGCCACAACGAAAACAGAACTTTTCCTTCATTGATCTGGTCGAGATTATATTCTTCCAGTTCATAGGAACGAATCGATCCATCGGAATCAATAAACATATCCATATGCCTTTTGACATAATCGTAGTATTTATTGTCCCTGGTGATCTCCCAGACTCGCAGCAAAGATAACAACATCATACCCGGCACATAAGACCAGCGCGCCTTGATTTCCGGATGATAGCCCGTTGAATCGGTTGCCGACATAACGGTTTCGGCCACCCGCACAGCCCAATGCAAATATGGCATAAACAGATCCTCCCCGATTGTGGGTTTAATTTTCGGCATCCACGCCAACCCGGCATTCCGTTACTTTTCCTGCCGGAATCTACCGGCCGAACGTTCTGTGGAACTGAGCCAGCTTGGCATAGAAATCTTCCAGAATAAAGCGTGCATCGATCGTTTCATATACCCGAATCGGTCGGTGCTTCCCATTGTGGATATAGTGCATTTGTTGATCGAATTCCGGCGCAGGCCTCCATGTCCATTTTCCGCAATCCGGATACAACATTACCCCTACAGCAGGCGAATCACCCAACACGCGGTATTCCGCCGGTCTATGAACGCTCTGATGATTAAACTCGATCAGTTGCTCGACCAGATACTTTCCGATTTCCCCATGTGGGTAAACTTTCTCAATCAATTCCGCATAAGTGACTGGCATTTGTCGATAGACGGGACGAGAAATCTGCCACACTTCCAGCCTGGATTTGAATATGACGTTAGCCGCATGAATATCGTTGGACAAGTTGTATTCCGGTCCGCCGATCGGCCATTCACCTCCACCGATCCAGATGACCTTGATGTTACGTTCTTCGATCTTCGGTTCAAGCAGAAGCGCAGACGCCATATCTGTAAGCGGGCCGTAAAATGCCACATAAAGCGGTCTGTCATCCTCTTTCAATGCTTCTTCGATAATTAGTCGGGCCCCTGACGAGTCAACCGGTGTCTGTTCATCAGGCAGTGCATGGGCCGCACCATCTTCAACCCGAACCTGGTGTTCCATTCCCATCAATCTCAACAAGTGCATCGTTTCATCGTGGCTTTCTTTCAAGCTTGTTACAGTCTTCCGGTTGCCGAAATGTGCGGGAATGATTCCGTGCAGCTCAAACGAAGGCGTGAGCACGGCATGCACAATCGCATATTGATCGTCCGCTTCGTTTTTGGCATCGGTATTAATGATCACTCTTGTTTTCTTTTCATCTGCGATATGGATTTTCATGTAGTCGCCCACCTTTAACATCAATGATTGTCCTGTGTACTGTTTTATTTGCCGCCTGAAGCCCTATAAGCATCATTGTACTCTTCAATAATGTCATTTCCGCCCTGGTCCATCCATTTTTTTACATCATTCTGGTACCCTTTCTCATCAATCTTGCCCGTCATAAAATTATACGTGGCATCTTTTATGATTTCCTGAAGACGCGCGCCCTTTTCGTTAAAGGTCGGGGACTCAAGCGAAGCAGTCGGATCAGGAATGGCGAACTTTGCTGCTTCACTAACCAATTGATCCGCTTTCTCCGCTACTTTGCGCTTATATACCTTGGGCAAGCATATCGAAAGGATTTTCAGCGGTATGCAAAGGCACCATCATGTTGATTTTGCTTGGTTCAGCCGCGGTTTCGTCGATTTTTCCTAGTCCCTCAAACCGGGGCGGCGCTCCATTATTTGTCTTTCCGCAGCCTCACGTTAATAAGTGGCAACCAACAGAACGAAAGCACCCTTGGCTATCCATCTCTGTCTTTTCATTGATCTTGCATCCTTTCTCCAGTATTTTTGAAGATTCGCGTATCGTGCGCTTGCTGCGAATTCTTTGATGGCAATATACTGACGAAGCCGGCGAATCGGAATGAACCGTTACTTCATTTTTTATCCCTTAACCGACCCCATAAGAGCGCCTTTGGCGAAATATTTTTGCAGAAACGGATATACAATCAGAATTGGAATCATGGAAACAACGATGACAGCCATCTTGACGGTCTGCTCAGGGGGTTTTACAAATTCCGAACCCAAATCGCTCGTATCGGCACTGAAACCGCTGGCCAAGATAACAACCTGACGCAAAAGAACCTGAATCGGCCACTTGTTTGCGTCGTTAATGAATATGACTGCATTGAAATACGTGTTCCAATAATTCACGGCATAGAATAACGAAATCGTTGCGATTGAGGGCATCGACAACGGTATGACGATCTTGAACAATACTCCCCAATCCGAGCAACCATCAATTCTCGCAGCTTCCTCTATCCCGTCGGGAAGATTCTGAAAGAAGCTTCTCATGATGATCAAATTAAAGGCATTGACAGCTGCGGGAATCATCAAAGCAAAATAAGAGTCGATCAAGCGTCGACTAACCTATATTGTTTTAACAATATCAAGTTGCTTCGGCTGATGCATCACAGGTGAACGATGGTTTGAAACACCGGATACGAACAAGTATTTGGGCATGCCTGTCACCCTGAGCAAAAAACGAAACCTGAATGTATACTTTGTCTAATTTGACTGAATTATAACACCGGAAAACTAAACCGTCAACTAAATTTTTAGTTGTTTTAAGTAGTTTTGATTATAATTTTTTGTAATTGTTTAGTTTTGTTTACTTCGCGACAGAACGGTCGGTACCATCCGTCCTGTAAGGCATCCGTTTTGCGACGACAGATGGTACCGGACACATGAAGTGATGCGGATGGCATGAATTCGTACCATCCGCATCACTTCATGAACATTCTGCCGTCACGAAAACTGCCATCCCCTGTTTCGGCATATTATGTAATCGAGCAGGAGGGGCGGTCGGCCCCCGTCTTCTCACACCACCGTTCATGCGGGTCCACATACGGCGGCGGTTCCGAAAAGCCATCCAGAATACCTTCTTCCCTGAAGTGGGAAGCCAGATCCTCAAACAGCCGCTTGGCCAGTTCCTTTTTCGTGATGTCGGCAAACACACGGCTGAGTGTGGCGATGGATGGAGCTTCCCGATCAAGCGAAAATTCGCACTGATAGCGGAACCGAAGGTCCGTGCTCAACCGATGATGCAAGGCCGTAAAGGTATCGATTCCTTCAAGAGGGGCGGCCAGAAGCGCACGTAAAATGCCCTGTCTGCAATGTCCGTCGGCTCAACAAGCTTTATTGGAGAATATACATAGCGACTTCACTCCCTTTGGGTTTTCTTGATTGGTCACTTGAGAACTTTCTCCAAATAGGGGTGAAGACCCTTTTTTATGTCCAAAAATCCTTACAGGTAAAGGCCTCGGATTACTGCTTCCGCTGAACCATAATGCCCGAAAGCTGACGGGATTGCCTGTCCGGGAGTTGACGAATATAATGTCCTTCTCTCGGAAAAGGAAAAGGATGCCTCCCCACCACGTGAACCCGCTGGAACAGGTTCACAGGAAGCATCCCCTCACAAAACGTATGATCATTGTATCAAAATACGAGCTGGTTGAGAAGAGCGCCGGCGTTTGTGTAATGTAAACTAAAAATACCCCAATTGATCAAGCTGCCATTCCCAAAAAATCGTGTAAAAATACCCTGAATGATCGTCTGGAGTTGAATCCTCAATCAGCCCCCCTTACCCTGTTTGATAGAGACAGGTCGGGGGGGGGAATCGGGAGATGCTGAAGATGTCGCAAATTGAAATGATCAAGGAACTGCAAAGCAAGGGACTGGGGCCTGTGGCGATCGCGGAACGGCTCAAGATCAATCGGAAAACGGTGAGCAAATATATGGCGATGGAGGAGTTCGAAGAGCAGAAGCCGACAGACAAGGTCCAACGCCCTTCCAAGCTGGATCCCTTCAAGCCGCTGATCCGTCAGTGGCTGGAGGAGGATAGGAAGAATCGCTACAAGCAGCGGCATACGGCCATGCGGATCCACAAGCGTCTGATGGAAGAGTGCGAAGATTACGATGCATCCTATCCGCTGGTGCAACGCTATGTGAAACAACTGCTGGATCAACGCTATGAAGAGGGAACACAAGAACTCGTGTGGCACCCGGGTGAGGCTCAGGCCGACTTCGGCGAAGTGGATTTCTACGACGAAAGCGGCGAAAAGAAAACCGGCAAGTATCTATGCCTCAGTTTTCCGTATAGCAACGCAGCGTACGTGCAGCTTTTCGGCGGAGAGACGGCGGAATGCGTGGCTCAGGGGCTGCAGGATATCTTTCACCGGATGGGGGGTGTGCCGACCCGTATCGTATTTGATAACGCCAGCGGCGTCGGACGGCGCGTCCGCGACAATGTGCAGATGGCGGAGCTTTTCCTGCGATTCAAGGCGCACTATGGGTTTGAGGTTACGTTTTGCAATCCTGATTCCGGCCATGAGAAAGGCAACGTGGAGAATAAAGTTGGTTACTTCAGGCGCAATTTCTTCGTTCCGCTGCCGGTGGTGTCCGAAGTGCAGGCCTTCAACCGGGAACTGTTAAGCCGCTCTGAAGCGGACTGGAAACGGGAGCATTACAAGAAAAGCGTCACGATCGAACGACTCTTTGAAGAAGATCGCCGCGCCTTCTTGTATCTGCCGAAATCCACGTTTGCGGTATGCCGGTATATCCGTCTGAAGACAGACGGCTACGGCAAGTTCCCGATCGACGGCAAACATTACTACTCCTCCTCTCCGGAGTGGGCGGGCCGGGAGATCGTGGTGCGCATCGGTGCACATACGATCGAACCGCTTCAGCCGGACGGGGAACCGATCAGTGTACACACCCGTCATTTCGGCAAGCAAAGGACCGATACCGTCGATGTTCGGACGACGCTCAGCCGACTGATGCATAGCCCGGGTGCTTGGCGAAACAGCGTGGTGCGCGAAGAGTTGCCGGAGAAACTGAAGAGCGACATGGACGCGCTGGAGCGCGCGGAGCTGAAGGAAGCCTTGCGAACCATACAGGAGTTGTCCGCACGCTACGGCTTCGAGACGGCCGTCAAGGCGATGGAGCAGGCCTCAAAGCTAGGGCGGCTAACAAACGCAAACGCGGGCGTGCTGGCGGCTCGGCTGGCCTCATTTGAGCCACAGGAGACGGCACCGGTCGATCTGCGCATCTACGATGCGATGTTGGAAGCGGCGGTGAGCATGCCATGAGTATGGCGAAGGAACGGGAGCAGTTGAGGAGCGAGATTTCGGCCTTTTGTAAGAAGCTGGTGCTCAGCCAGCGGGCTGTGGAACTATGCGAGAAAGACCCGGGTTCGACAGTCTACGGCTAAAATTAGGCACCCAACGGGGTGCTGTGGATAACTGAAATGCTGATGTGGCGCGGCTTTTCAGACTTTTCCACAGGCACTAAACTGCTGAAAAATCCAAAAAACTGTAGGCACTAAATTTCTGTGGATAACTAATGTTGTTTATTGCATTTGTTGTATTATACACTGTATCATGTAGGTATGTACATACGACAGATTTCTCGCAAAAACAAAAACGGGACGATCACCCGTTACGTTCAACTCGCTCACAATGAACGCAATCCCGTTACCGGGACGCCGCAAGCGAAGGTGCTGTACCACTTTGGCCGCGCCGATGAGCTGGACACCGAGGGTCTCAAACGCCTTGCCGCCAGTATTCACCGTTTTATCGGCGAGCCGCTTCCTTCCGGTTCCGAGCAAACCCGATCAGCATCAGTTACGATGCTGAAATCTAAAGCCCTCGGCGGTACGTGGCTGCTCGACCAACTTTGGAAGAAGCTTGGCATCGGACAAGCGATCACTAGTCGTTTGGCAGACCGGGAATTCCGCATGCCGGTGGAACGCGCGATCTTCGCTATGGTC
>Ga0207747_1000868_pt1 | contig 26625 bp, 29 predicted proteins | sample HigsolmetaGSP11D_FD_184839 | JGI IMG/M metagenome (GOLD analysis project Ga0207747, IMG submission 184839) | High solid enriched microbial communities from the Joint BioEnergy Institute, USA - SP1-1-D (SPAdes) | ecosystem: Engineered > Bioreactor > SSF (Solid state fermentation) > Aerobic >...
CTTGAATAAACGTTTTGAGTGTACGCATATAAAATCACTTTCAATAACATTTTAGGGTGATAGGGTGCACGACCCCCACCAACATAATGAGTATACAACACTTCATCCGGAATCGATTCCACCATTTCATCCACTAAACGGGCGACATGATTTTCAGGAATATACATTTCGATATCTAAAATGCTCATGACTTGACGATTGCAATAAGGTTGGAAAACTAGCTTTTTGCGTTTCTTATTCTTTTGAACCTCTATTTTTTGAATACCCTCTAGAGTCATTTCTAATTGCGTGTTATAATTTTCTTGAATAGTCATTTGATTATTCATAAAAAATCGTCCTTTCTTTAGAATGTATTTTGGTCAATTTCATTCTATAAAAAAGGACGATTTTTTTGTACCCTAAAAACAGAAAAAAGGGCTGAGCCGAAGGTCGATTCAATCGACTTTTCGGACAGCCCCTTTAGCATATCTGAATGGCTACTTTGTTATTAACTTTTTGTAACGATTTAATCAAAATAGGAGAAATGATTTGAACGTCTAAGAGAATCATTTTGATGCACCTTTCTACAATAAAGATTAAGCAGCTACTTTCTATAAAATGTAAAAATAAGTAATTGGACAGATAGTTCTTTAAAATACATTCAATATGGCATCTAATCAATCCAATAGTTGAGCCACAGCTGCGGCTAAAATTTTAGACCTACTGCCTTGATAAAAAGTCGCGACATTATTCTTACTTTTATTTTTAAAATTAACGGGCCCATTTTCTTATCGTCGAAAAATTAGAGAGTTTTAACATTTTAAATGTTTTTTTACTTTTCAGGAAATTTCAACATTTATCGGAAAATTAAAATTGAGATAGCTAATGCGGTAATTATTCAATAGGGTAAATTTGCATTGCACTAAAAAACAATCAAGTTGAATACTCCAACTTGATTGCTTTAGACAGCCATTAATTTTAAAAGAATTTTTTTGTATTTCGGTCTTCTTTAAGGATTTCGACGGCTTCCCTAAATCGGAGGGAGTGGACGATTTCTCTTTCCCGTAAAAATTTCAAGCTATCATTTAAATCTGGATCGTCAGACATATCAATAATCCATTGGTAAGTTGCACGTGCTTTTTCTTCTGCGGCGATGTCTTCGTACAAATCGGCAATTGGGTCGCCTTTTGCTTGAATATACGATGCAGTAAATGGGACGCCGGATGCGTTTTGGTAGAACAGGGCTTTATCATGATTCACATAATGATCTCCTAACCCTGCTGCTTTTAATTGTTCCGGTGTCGCATCTTTTGTCAGCTTGTAAATCATTGTGGCAATCATTTCGAGATGAGAGAGTTCCTCCGTTGCAATATCCGTTAATAGGCCGACCACTTTATCCGGAAGGGTATAGCGTTGATTCATATAGCGTAAGGCAGCTGCCAACTCCCCATCAGCGCCTCCATATTGTTCAATTAAATACTTTGCAAGCATTGGATTGCAGGTACTTACCTTCACTGGATATTGAAGCTTTTTTTCATAGTACCACACCATTTGTTCCTCCTAACGAATTTAGGTACTTAAACCTGCCAAGGCCAAGGTGTATCGATCCAATTAAAAGGGTAATTCGAAAAACTTTTACCAAAATTCATTAACGGACCAAACTTTTTCTCAAATTCTATTTTTAATTTCATGCTTTTTTCAGTGAAGTCATTAAATTGTTTAATGGCTTCAAAATCGTCAGGGTGCGTATCTAAATACAGATTTAATTCCACAATAACAAAATCAATGGCCTGAATTTCTTCCAACATACTGTAAAACTCAGGGGGCATTGTTTTACTCATGATTTTTCATTCCTTTTTGTGGATTTGGATAAGGACTATAAAGCTGAGGCCATAAGGTTCCATGTTTTAAGGCTTCTTTGGGAGTTTGAAATTGAGGCAATCCAAGTGGTTGGAATCCTATATAAAGTTGAGGGGGAGTGGAATAGCTTTTTATTTTTATCGGTGGACAAGGATCATTTGGGCTAACATAAGGCTGCCAATATTTATATTGAGTAAACAAAAAATCCTCCTCTCCGTTACTCTACTTATAAATTTATGGCAATAATGCTTTCAATATGATGGTCTTAGAGAAAATAAATGTAGGTTTTCATAAAAAATTCAACTCCTCCTCGCTTTGGAAAATTGTCAGGGATTTAACCAATCAACCTCTACTAAGTATTTTCATTATACCTTTTCATATAAATTTCAGAAACCAATGGTATCTTGATAATCAAAGAGATGATACAAGTACTGACTTAGAGCCTAAACAGAAGGGAGATAGGAAGAAATTCATTCAAAAGAGGATGATGTTTTGAAGTGGTTTTTGATGACAAGTAGATAAAATATAAGGAGTGAATGGAAATGATAAAAAAATTAACGTTAACCGGATGCACACTACTTTTATTGGCAGGATGTGGCACAAATACATCAACAGAAAATGTAGATACGCTTAATCAACTAGATACAGCTGCCTATCAAACAAAGACTTCTAACTTGACCAATGTAAATTATAAATCTAATTCTTCAACAGGAAACGAAGCCAACACTTTTGATATCAAAAGTCCAAAAGTTTCATTGTCAGAGGCATTGGGGATTTTTAATGAAGTTTATCCAAATGCAAAAATTGAATCGGTTGATTTAGAAATTGGTTATGGACAATTATATTATGAAATCGACGGTTTTGATTCAGCCAAAGAGTATGAACTAAAAATTGATGCAACAACAAAAGAAATTTATCAAAATGAAGTGAAAAGAATGAAAGGAACAGAAGAAGTATTAGATTTTTCAAGTGTAATGAATCCAAAAGAAGCCATTGAAATTGCTTCACAAATCCCAGATGTACAAGGACTTGCTCCAATAGGCTGGTCCCTTGATGCAGAATATGGAATGCAAATTTATAAAGTTGAATTTAGAGATTCTTACACAGAAATAGAAGTTAAAATCAACGCAAACACTGGGGAAATTTTAGAAGTAGAAGTGGATGATTAAACATTGAACCAATAAGGGAACTAGCATGGAGCGAGTGGCATGATTTCTTGCAAAGATTATGACTCTCACTCCATGCAAAGCGTTAATTTTATGTATAATTACCTGAATGTTATCAAGTCATTTCTACTAATTATTTTCCTTTAGAATTTAACAATTCCTCAAAATATTTGATGTTTTCCTCAAACACAGGCAATTGATGTGTTTCTTCCGCTTTTTTTACTAAATCCACCACTAAGTTATTAAAAGGTGTATCAACGCCAAGTTGTAATCCTTTTTCTTTGATGACACCATTAATATAGTCAATTTCTGTTTTTCTACCTTTTTCTAAGTCCTGCAACATGCTGGCTTTTAATGAGCGTTGAGGTGTAAACGCATAAGTTAAGAGTTGCATGCGATGTGGAATTTGACTTTCGTCTGTTACTTGCAATTGGTTGAAATCAATGCCTAGCATTTCAATAAATGTGATTCCTTGTGCTTTTGCAGTGCGTATTACTTCATCCATAATATGGACGGCCTAGTTAAAGCAACTTTATTATCTAAAACCCCACCAAATGTACAACCTAGAGCTGTTGATAGACCGCTCATTGTGACATTGACGAGCAATTTAAACCATTTTGCCCCGACCAAATTTTCTTTAATTTCTGTATGTCCAACAGATTCAAGGACTTTTTGAATTGTATGTAAACGTTCTGTTATTTGACCATCTAATTCCCCAATATCAAAAGCATTGGATTTAAAAGCCTCATACTCAGTTGTTAATTCTGAAACTCCTGGAGATTTCCATGTTGCACCAAAGTTTACTGTTCCAGCAACGACTCTTGATTTTCCTACAATACTAGCCACTTTTTCTTCAGGAATTCCGTTTTGTAAAGAAACGACAGTTCCGTCCTCTTTTAAATAAGGAAGCAAGCCTTCTAAAACAGATTGGTTATGTATTTGTTTTGTTAGTAGAATTACGATATCGTATTTTTCTTTCATTTCGGAAGGGAGTATGGCTTTAACAGGAATTGTTTCATTTAATTGTCCTACTATAGTGGCTCCTTTTGTATTTAATGCATTGACATGCTCTTTGTTTACATCGATTAAATCAATGTCATATCCATTTTTTGAAATTAATGCCCCAATAATTGTTCCGAGTGAACCTGCACCCATAACGGCTAATTTCATAATCATTCAGTCTCCTTTTTTAAAAAGTATAAATAGTATTAAAAATTCCAACATTTAATCATTATAAAGAACCCTAACCATTATTTCCAAAAAAGTTTAATAAAATAGTATTCTAATCACATAAACGAGTAGATTGTTTATGTTTTAATAAGGAAGATAGTTTCCTTTATCTTCAAGCCTTGAGAATTCATACAAAAAAAGAAGATATTTGAAATATTGCTATAATAATAAAATGTTGATTACTAGAGCAAAGATTAAGGAAAGCTTGAAGCAGTAAATTTGAGCCATTTTCGTGTAAAATAGATAGGGACATATAAAGGAGGCTACGTATATGTATTTCGTTGATAATAAAGGCATCACAGACCCTAGGGTGAACTTGGCAATAGAAGAATATCTTATAAGAAATATGGATGTTGAGCAGGATGATTTTTTGCTGTTTTATATTAATCAACCGTCGATTATTATCGGAAAAAATCAAAACACATATGAAGAAATCAACACAGACTACGTTGAGAAAAATGGAGTGATTGTTGTTCGTCGGCTTTCTGGCGGCGGGGCAGTATATCACGATTTAAATAATTTGAACTTTAGTTTTATCACAAAAGATGACGGAAACAGCTTCAGCAACTACAAAAGATTCACACAGCCGGTAGTCGATGCGTTAGCAAAATTAGGAGTAAAAGCGGAACTTTCCGGACGTAATGATATTTTAGTGGAAGGACGAAAAGTTTCAGGAAATGCGCAATATGTAACTCGCGGCCGCGTAGTTAGCCATGGTACATTGATGTTCAATTTAGATTTGGATGCAGTAACGAATTCATTAAAAGTGAAGCAAGACAAAATTGAATCAAAAGGCATTAAATCCGTGCGTTCCCGTGTAGCCAACATCATTGATTTTCTACCTGAAAAAATTACGGTTGAACAGTTCCGAATGGAAATATTAAAATCGATTTTCGGCGGCGAGGAGAATATTAAATATTACGAGCTATCCGAACAAGATTGGGAAAATATTTATGAGTTATCAAAAGAGCGCTACCAAAAATGGGAGTGGAATTACGGAAAATCCCCAAGATTTAATATGCAAAAGCAAAAACGCTTCCCATCTGGAGAAGTGGATATTCGTTTGGAAGTGAACAAAGGCATCATTGAAGAGATTAAAATTTATGGCGATTTCTTTGGCGTGGGAGACGTAGAAGAAATCGAACAACGCTTAGTGGGTAAACGCTATGCTTATCAAGACATTGAAGAAGCATTATCCGATGTGGATATTTCTATGTACTTTGGCGGTGTAACAAAGGAAGAATTCTTACGGTTAGTTTATTGAGTTATGTTTTGGTAAACGTAGATAATACCAAAACTAGACTGTCAATTAGCTGTGTAAAGAATTAATTAAAACTTTATTTTAAAACTACATTGGACACTTTTAATAACTCTTTTCACTGTATCTAAATCATTTCTTCAAAAGACTAAATATTTTTTTATCATAATCATATTAAATTCGAAAAAATTGTTGATTCTTTCTAATATTAGAAAGGAGTAATCTATGTATAGAGATATTGATTATTTAGTTTCTTTATTAAAAGAATTACAAGCCCTTCCAAAAGAAACAGAATGGGTTGAATTCAAATCAAATCAATCAGATCCAAATGCTATTGGTGAATATATTTCTGCACTTAGTAATTCAGCTGTTTTATGTGGAAAAACTAGTGCTTATCTAGTTTGGGGAATAGAAGATGATACACATAAATTAATAGGTACAAATTTTAAAATTTCTACGTCTAAAAAAGGTGCAGAAGATTTGGAACCATGGTTATCTAGATTGCTTAATCCACGAATCGATTTTCAAGTGTATGAGTTTCAGTATGATGGGTTAGACTTTGTTATATTAGAAATTCCTAGAGCTTCGAATGTACCTACCAAATTCTCAGGTCAGGAATATATTCGGGTTGGTTCGCATAAAAAACCTTTAAAGGATTATCCAGAGAAGGAGCGAGCATTATGGAGAGCTTTTGAAAACGTTTCATTTGAGGAAGAAGTAGCAAAATCTGATCTTGAAAAATCAGAAGTACTTAGTTTGTTGGATTATACTGCGTATTATGAATTACTTAATTTAAGATTACCGACTAATCTTGATATGGTTATTGAAAATTTAATTGCTGATTATTTTGTACAGCGTCAAGATAATGGACGATACAGTATTACGAATTTAGGTGGAATTCTTTTTGCGAAAAATTTAAGTCAATTTCCTACATTACATAGAAAAGCCGTTAGAGTTATACAATATAGTGGAAAAAATAAACTAAATCCAGTTAGAGAACAAATTGGTGGAAAAGGGTATGCTATTGGATATGAAGGGCTGATAAATTTTATTGATTCGATGACACCCACAGAGGAGATAATTGAAAAGGGTATTAGGAGATCAATTAAACATTTTCCTGAGTTAGCAATACGTGAAGTAGTTGCCAATGCACTTATACATCAAGATTTTCGAATAAGTGGTACTGGACCAACTATTGAAATTTATTCTGATAGAATGGAAATTACTAATCCAGGTAAACCATTGATGAGCACTGAACGTTTATTAGATAGTCCGCCTCAATCACGAAATGAACGATTAGCTTCTTTTATGAGAAGAATTGGTATTTGTGAAGAACGGGGTAGTGGAATTGATAAAATTGTTTTTGCCGCTGAATCTGAGCATTTACCTGCACCGACGATAACAGTAAATTCAGAACACACAGTGGTAACATTGTATAAATTTAAACCATTAAAAGAGATGGAACGACATGAAAAACTTCATGCTTGTTATATGCATGCTTCGTTGAAGTATGTTTCGAAGGATTATTTAACAAACAGTAGTTTAAAGGAACGCTTTGGAGTAACGGATTCTCCGACAATTTCTCGTATTATTAAGGATGCTGTTGAAAATGGAAAAATTAAGCCTCTAGATCCAAATACCGCTCCTAGGTATATGAAGTATATACCATATTGGGCATGATTTTATTTTCTAAAGTACTTAGTAATAGAGGAGAAGAACTTTATATAAAGGGAAAATTTAATTTGCTTTTAACTTGCAAAAGCAGTTGGAAAAGTTATTAGAAATACAATGATATTTTGTATTTTAACTTGATGATAACTTGCAAAAGTAGTTATTAACTAAGGAGAAAAGCTTTATATAAAGGGAAAATTTAATTTGCTTTTAACTTGCAAAAGCAGTTGGAAAAGTTATTAGAAATACAATGATATTTTGTATTTTAACTTGATGATAACTTGCAAAAGTAGTTATTAACTAAGGAGAAAAGCTTTATATAAAGGGAAAATTTAATTTGCTTTTAACTTGCAAAAGCAGTTGAAAAAGTTATTAGAAATACAATGATATTTTGTATTTTAACTTGATGATAACTTGCAAAAGTAGTTATTAACTAAGGAGAAAAGCTTTATATAAAGGGAAAATTTAATTTGCTTTTAACTTGCAAAAGCAGTTGAAAAAGTTATTAGAAATACAATGATATTTTGTATTTTAACTTGATGATAACTTGCAAAAGTAGTTATTAACTAAGGAGAAAAGCTTTATATAAAGGAAAAATTTAATTTGCTTTTAACTTGCAAAAGCAGTTGAAAAAGTTATTAGAAATACAATGATATTTTGTATTTTAACTTGATGGTAACTTGCAAAAGTAGTTATTAACTAAGGAGAAAAGCTTTATATAAAGGAAAAATTTAATTTGCTTTTAACTATTGGCTTCGGTTTTACTGAACACCTTTTTATGAACATTTGTGAATTATACAGTAAATTGAAGAATATGAATATATGGTTAAGACAATTGAAAAAATAAGAAAAACAGATTTCTAAAAATTCATTAAAGTAGAACTAAAGATGCGTCTTTTAATTTTATCATTTTTACAATGACTTAACAAAAGGATTGGAAGTCAATCAGGGTGTGGAAAGCAAAAAAAGGGATTTTGCCTTAACTGTAGAGCAAAATCCCTTCTTTTATTCTGACATAAAACATCCATCGCCGTAACTGCTTATAATGAATTTCTACTAAGAATCATTTTGTCATACAGTTTATGAATTCCGCATTTCCAGCATAAAATCATCCCTAATATAGCACCGATTGCTCCTTGAGCGATTTCATATGGAAGTTTCAGAATGGCGTATTCTAAAGTAGCGTATACATAGATTTTTCCAAGGGTATAGCCTGTAACCATGATGATGACACCAATGGCTACCCCTAATCCTGAAGCAAGAATTGGCTTGCTTTTCATCACCTTATGGGAAAAGATTGAGATTACCAAAGCTTGTAGCCCGTGAGTTACAAGGGAAACAAACATTGGAGGCGGATAAAAAAGAAAATCCCCTAAAAATGAACCAAAACCTGCCACAATGAAAGCTTCAACAGGGTTTAGTAAAATGGCTGCCAGAACAATCGCAATATCAACGAAATACAGATGTCCTCCAGGAACAGGGACTCCAAAAGAGCTAAGGGCTACAATCATGGCCATAAACATAGCACAAGTTGTCAAACGGATAGTTGTGATTTTCCTTGATGGGTTTTGCTGCATTGAGTGCCCTCCTTATATTTTTTTATATTCTAAAAATTATCACTAAAGTGACAATGCTGAAACATTCAGAAATGCAAAAATTTATATAGTCAGGTGATGAGTCACATTGTTAATAGATAATGGGGATGAAACTATTCCAAAGAGACAAGCAGTTATAGTACAAAATTCATCCAACATCCTCCCTAAACGAGGATACTTTCGTTTTAATTTTTGTATAACTTGAAAAATACAGAACATTTTTCCATTAGAATCAGATATAATAAATGAATAAGGAGTATTAATTCTTTTGTTGTGGTTTATTGTAAGAAACTGTAACTCATCCACAATGGAATCTAATCAATTTTTAATGCGTTGTTTTGTACTAATTACTAGTCCATAACTCATACATAGTTAGTGGATTATAAAACAACAATTAAGATGGTGATACATATATGGAAGAAAAACAACTTCAGGAAAACAGAAATACAATTTTTGACGTTCAAAAGGTCCATAAATTAAACTTTACGATTACCTGTTTAATTGTGATATTAGTCAGTATTTCATATACCATTATTAAAGGATTAGACGAATCGTTCATCTATATTGCGTCGGGCCTTGTGGTAGTTGGGTGTGTTCTATTAAATTATTTTCTCAAACTTCCTTATGTATTGAAGGCAGTATTATTTTCGGCATTGCCAGGTACAGTTATTTATAGCTTATTCATCATCGATGGATTTGCAATCAATAAACATTATTTATTGTTTACAACGATTATTATGGCAGCCGTTTATTTTGATAGAAAAATATTAATGATCTATGGGATGTTCGTCCATTTTTACATTATCTCGCTGTATATCATAGCTCCACAAAACATCTTAGGTGAGGACTACTCGTTCTCTTATTTTATTGTCCTATTCTTTACTTACACGTTAATTCTATTTATGTTGAATCAATTAAATACATGGGGTGGTCAATTAATTGCTGAATCGCAGAAACGTGCAGAAGAAGCTACAAGATTACTTCAAGAATCGAAAGAAATCATTCTAAAAATTGAACAAAGTGCGCAATCGTTAGGTACACAAACTCATGACGTAAAAAATACTTCTGATTCTTTAAAAGCAGTAAGTGAGACGATTTTGAACTCTGCCCAACAAATTGCCGTATCAATTCAACACGAGACAGATTCCATTTTCCAAATGAATGAGGTTATGCAGAATTCCCAATCTGAACTATCACAAGCCGTTCATTTATCTCAAGAGGCGATGCAGCTTTCTCAAACTGTGAATGAACAGCTCTCCAAAAATGCACAAAATGTGGAAGAAGTATCGAAACATATGAATGTATTAAGCAATTCAATGAATATGACCGTACATACCATGGATGAGTTGCAGCATAGTTTGCAAACGGTGAATGAATTATTAAATAGCATTAAAAACATTGCTGATCAAACAAACTTGTTGGCATTGAATGCAGCCATTGAAGCAGCCCGAGCAGGAGAGCATGGAAAAGGCTTTGCAGTGGTAGCAGAAGAGGTTCGGAAGTTGGCGGAGGAAAGTGCGCAAGCGGCCTCAAAAATTACAGAAGTAACATCGGATTTATTCGCCAAATCATCTGCAGCCCAAGAGCAATCACTGCATGGTCAAACCGTAACGATTGAAGGTCAAAATCTATTGCGAGAAATCGTGGATGTCTTTCATCAAGTTAAACAGTCGAGTGATATTTCCAATACAAATATGAAAGAAAGCGTGTTTGCCATTCAAAAAGTAAACAGCCAATTTGAAAATCTATTGCGGGAAGTAAATAAGTTATCCGAAATGTCCGAACAAAACAGCGCCGAAACAGAAGAAATTGTCAACTCCATTTACGAAGAAAATAAATTATTAGAAGCCATTGTGGATGCGACAGCCAAACTTCGTCAATTAAACGATGAGCTGATTGCCATGACTAAATAGGGAAAGTCGTGGAGTTGGCTATATGAAAAAGAACGATTTCCGTGATTGGAAGTCGTTCTTTTTTTATAGAAGCTAAAACTTTTTACAGTATCATCAACGTCTATAAAACAGATGTATTTTGAAGCGAAGGAGGGAAACAAACTTGGCGATGGTCAACAAAAAATTGGAAGAACAAGTAGCCGAATGGGCTTTTCAATATAGAGAAAATTATTATCGACTGGCCTATAGCTATGTTAAAAATGCTGCTGATGCGCTGGATATTGTTCAAGAGTCCATATACAAGGCCATTTCCTCTATAGATTCATTAGAAAATCCTCATTCCATCAAAACTTGGTTTTATCGAATCGTCGTTAACACATCCCTTGATTATCTGCGGAAGAAGAGGAAAAGCATTACTGTTGGAGAAGAAGTTTTTACAAGTTTTGACTTTGGCGCAGTTGATCATTATGAAGATTTAGATTTGCATAAAGCATTGGACCACTTGCCTGAAAAATATCGCACCGTTCTGATATTAAGATATTTTGAGGATTTGAAAATAGATGAAATTGCAGAAATTCTCCATGAAAATCCAAATACAGTGAAAACCCGTTTGTACAAGTCTCTGGAATTATTGCGCATCCAGTTAAGAGAGGAGGAGATAGAATTTGGAAGATAAAAAACTGCAGCTTCTTAAACAGCAGTATTTAGAAGTGCCCATTCCGAAAGAATTGGATTCCATGGTAGAAAATATATTAAAAGAAAAAAATCTTTATAAAAGAAAGCGAAAACGTATATTAAAAAGTATCTCTTTAGTAGCGGCGTCCTTGTTTATTTCATTGGTTTTACTGACAATCGGCGTAAATAGCAGCCAAGCTTTTGCGTCTACCGTATCGAAAATCCCGATTGTGGGCGGCATTGTAAAAGTGCTGACATTCAAAGAGTACACAGTGGATGAAGAACGATTTAAAGCAAATATACAAGTGCCGTCTATAGAAGGATTGGAAAATAAAGAGTTGGAAAATAGTTTGAATGAAAAATATTTAGCTGAAAATAAAAAGCTGTATGAAGAGTTTATGGCTGAAATGGAAGAGATGAAGAAAAATGAAGGCGGCTATCTTGGAGTTGACAGCGGATATGAGGTTGTAACGGATACAGAGCAATTATTATCTATACGACGCTATGTATTAAACATTGCAGGATCTTCTTCCACAACCTATCAATACGATACGATTGATAAAAAAGAGGAAATCTTAATTACGTTGCCTAGTTTGTTTCAGGATGACAGCTATATAGATGTCATTAGCGAAAATATCAAAACACAAATGAGAGAAAAAATGAGAGAGAATGATGGCTTTATATACTGGATTGATATAGGAGAGGACGAAGAATTTATCCAACCTTTTGAAAAAATATCGGCGCATCAAAATTTCTATATCACAGAAGAAGGAAAATTAGTGATTTCCTTTGATGAGTATGAGGTGGGACCAGGCTACATGGGTGTTCAAGAGTTTGAAATTCCTACTGAGGTAATACAAGATATTTTAGTAAGCAATAAGTATATCAAATAAATTCTATACAAAAAGCGGCCAATCTGTAGATGGTCGCTTTTTTTAAAGGGGCAGGGGCTCTGTACTTATGAATGAATATCACTATCAATATTCAAAAATTAGCAATACAATTGTCAGAAGATATTGACACATTTCCAGCAGAAAAAATAGCAAAATATAGATAGAAAAAGAATATTTTGACTATGAAAGACAGTGATTTGGTTGAATAAATATATTGTGGCTTTTTTCCTTTTTAGTTTTCTTGGTTGGGTTTGGGAAAGCATTTTCTGTACCATCCGTAGCCGCAAGTGGGCAAATCGTGGTTTTCTTTATGGCCCTATTTGTCCGATTTATGGATTCGGCTCTCTTTTGGGCTTTATCCTCTATGATTTGATAAAGAAGGGGCAATTGCCGAATCTGGATTGGTGGATGGTTTTTATTCTCGGGTTTATGGTGAGCATGCTTTTAGAATATCCAACCTCTTGGATTCTTGAAAAATTGTTTAAGGCACGATGGTGGGATTACAGCCATTATCCTTTGAACATCAACGGAAGGACAAGTGTGCCAACTTCGATTGGATTCGGGCTTGCTGCCATCCTTTTGATGAAAGTGCTGATTCCAATGGTGGATCAATGGCTCGCTTTCTTGTCGGATTCGTTATTAAATTTTATAGCGCTTGTTTTAGTTTCTGCTATATCAGTCGATGCGACATTAACGGTTTCATCATTAACCGATTTCCAACGGCATGTTGCTTCCATCGATGAGGCCTTTCAACATCATATGGAAGACATTGTAAATCGGGTTTACAACAATCAACATGCCTATTTTCAAAATGCTATTCAACGTATTGTCGTATTTAAACTGCCAGAACGCAAAAGTCAGATTGCCAAACAGCTTCGTGAAAAGCAATTTGTTGAACTTATTAAGGATTACTATCATTCCGATAGAGCCAAACAGCTGGATCAAAAACTGCACCATGGCACTACTACGACGTTGGAGCATTGCGAAAATGTCGCTTGGATTAGTTATTTAATCAACGAAAAATTACATTTGAATGCAGATGAAAAAGAATTGGTAGAAGCCGCCATGTTGCATGATTTATATCTTTTTAATCGGACAGATGAAATGGAAAATAATGCAGTTTCCTTTGATGAAGAGGCAGTGCGAAGACATATGTGGCCATTAAAAATAAAAAAAATCCCTAAAAGCAGGGAAGCGTTGATTATTTATTTTGCTGACAAATATTGCACGCTCATTGAAACGATTCGTTTAAACAAACGCTTTGGATTAAGAAATTAAGGAAAAGTATGAACCCATTTGTTTTGGTTAAAGATAAAAAAGAGGAGGTGCTACTATGCAACAAGAAGTACTTTGTGAAGTAAACAACTGCAAGTATTGGGTGGAAGGTAACAAATGTTCAGCTGAAAAAATTTATGTTGTAAGCCAAAAAGGAAAGGAAGCTTCCACAACTGAAGAAACAGACTGCAAAACATTTACACCTGAGAATTAATACTGATTGAGCCGTCTAGAAAGTTAAGCTTTCTGGCGGCTCACTTTATTCTGTGTGATTATAGTATTGATAATTACTATCATTTTCATTCAAAATACATCACCATTATTATCTTCCTTGAGTGCTAAAATTTGGTTTTTTCATGATGGAATGGGATTTCTCCAATTTATCTTCAATATAATCTAAAGAGTAGCAACCATATGGATCTGCTAATTCTCCAATAGCGCGGGAAAGATTATCAATGACAATCATAAATTCCTTGTGTTCCGTTTCATCTTCCATTGAATGAATCTCATACATAATTTCATGGGCAAGCCGTTGAATACGCTCTTAGCGCATTTCTTTTGATTGCACATCTCTCCTCCTTTAATTGGCATACACAAATCATTATATGGTGGGCATATGGACGACATGAGAATGAATTTGCTCTTTTGAACGGAGAGTTTCAAGCCGGGTAATCGCCGCATTGGAGGAGATAATCGCCAACTTACTCAAGATAATCGCCGGAAAGAAGAAAATAATCGCCAGAGGGAGAAAAAGGGCAATCCTCCAAGCCGGATAATCGCCACGTTGGAGGAAATAATCGCCAACTTACTCAAGATAATCGCCGGAAAGAAGAAAATAATCGCCAGAGGGAGAAGAAGGGCAATCCCTCACGGCAGATAATCGCCACTTTGGAGGAGATAATCGCCAGCTTACTCAAGATAATCGCCGGAAAGAAGAAAATAATCGCCAAAAGGGAAGAAGTGCCAATCCAAATAATCGCCTAAAGAATCTAATCATTACTTGATTCCAATCGCCAAATTACAAATGCAAGGAAAATAAAAATCAACATTGTGTAGCTTAGGCCATTTTAATGAACCAATCATCATGCCTACGCTGCCAATCATAGTGAAACCAAAATTTAAAAAGGATGATGCAGCGCCGATGTTGAATATGAAGTGCAATAAGGTATTGAAGAGAATGAAGAAGTATTGGTCCAACTTCGGTATCCGAAACGAAAAGGATTTACAGAGATTAAAGCAATCTTGCCTGTAAGCAGCTGCCAATTAAAACCATATATTTTGCCATTCCTCCATTCGTTCATTATACTAATCTTGTAAATTACTAATAGGAGGTTGTTAAAATGGCAAAGGTAGCGTTCTTACTTGCTAGTAACTTTGAGGATTCTGAGATGAAAAACCCATATGAAGCTGTAAAAAAAGCAGGTCATGAAGTAGTCATTGTTGGTTTGGAAAAAGGTGCTGAATGTAAAGGGAAAAAAGGCACTGTTACATATACTGCAGAAATTGGCGCAAGTGAAGCAAAAGCAGATGATTTTGATGCGGTTGTTATTCCAGGAGGAAGCTCTCCAGAAGCATTGCGCGTCAATGATGATGTAGTCCGTTTTGTAAAAGAAGTAAATGAACAAGGCAAATTGATTGCAGGAATTTGCCACGGTCCGCAAGTAATGATAAGCGCGGACATTTTAAAAGGAAAAGCGGCAACTTGCTACATCGGCATTCGGGATGATGTGAAACTTGCTGGAGCAGATTACCGTGACGAAGAAGTCGTTGTGAGTGAAAACATCATCACTTCCCGTACTCCAAAAGATGAACCTGCTTTTATCCGCGAAATTTTAGCAAAATTAAATTAAAATAATCAAATGGCAGAGGCTGGGACATAAACAAAAAATGAAAGGGGCAGTTGAAAGAGTTTTGATAAAAAATTGAACTAACGAAAAATTGATTGAAGTGACGGGGTGAGTTTCTGTCGCGCACGCTTAGTCGCAAAGCGGAGCAAGCTCAAGGAAGTAAATTCAAAGCTTTCCTGCGACGAGCCCTCTCGAGACCACGAGGAGCGAAGGAATGACTCAGAGGAAGGCCTGCGGAAAGCGTCCCCGGAACGGAAATCAATTTTAATAACAACTCAAAAAAACATCATTTTCTCTTTGGAGAAAAGGATGTTTTTTTAGATCTGTCCCAACCTCTGTTTTTTATTCCTAATAAATAGAAGTCTCATTTACTGTTCCTCATTGTTTGAAAACTTGTACGTCTAATTAAGGATGTATCCGTAGCGGCTCAACAAATTGCTGAAGGAAATTGAACGACTGGTTTGTTACATATTAATAGCAATGGTGAAGTTGGAGAGTTGGCAAAATCCTTTAATGCGATGGTTGCCTCTCTAAAATTAATGCATCATCCAATACTTTGGCGAAATTGGCAACAGAATTGCAGGAGCTAGTACACAAGTTTAAAGTGGATTAATTGATGAGAAAGCAAATACATCAATTGAAAAAATTGCGGAAAGCATTGAATTAAGGCTTTTCACATTTTTTCTTAGTAGTAAAGTTGAAGAATAACCAATTGTAATCCTTTAATTAAGATGGTGATACATCATGATAAGAAAGATGAAAAAAGAGGACGCCGAAATTTTTTATAAAATGGCTGAACAATTTTATGCTTCTGATGCAGTACTACATCCAATCCCAAAAAAACATCACTTTGATACGTTTAATGAAATGATGCGTTCCAATGTATATCTTGAAGGCTATATATTTGAGTATGATAACAAGCCGGTTGGATATGCCATTACATCAAAAATGTTTTCCCAAGAAGCGGGAGGAATTATGCTCTGGATTGACGAAATTTACATAATGGAGGAGTTTCGTTCAAAAGGATTGGGGACAGAATTTTTTAATTATTTGAAAACCACACAGGATGCTTCCATTGTAAGATTGAGGCTGGAAGTGGAAAAGGACAATGAAAGGGCAAAAAAACTATATAAAAAGATGGGATTTCGTCCATTAGAATATGATCAGATGATGTTAGATTTAAAGGATATGAATTGATAGCAGAGCTTGGCATCTTGTTTTTGGGATAAGCTTACGTCCTTAATAGGCATTTGCATGATTATAGGATCCAAGTTTTTCTATATAGGCTAGTTAAACTAAACATCTTTGAACATCTCCTTTGTTATTTACCAGGAGATGTTCTTTTTATATAGGGGGAGGAATTCCAGTCAAAATGCGGGTTGCAACTGTCAGTTGACACATTTCCAAGCGTGCTTTATAGAAGGTAACTGCATTTTTAAGTAGGATGAGATTGAAAAATAAAACAAACTTCAAAGAAAAAAGGATGATGAAAAATGATCTTAGCAGAAAAAATAATGGAAGAACGAAAGAGGAATGGCTGGAGCCAGGAAGAGCTGGCAGAAAAGCTTGGAGTGTCAAGACAGTCCGTTTCAAAATGGGAAAGTGCCCAGTCGATTCCGGATCTTAACCGCATTATTAAAATGGCAGAATTATTTGGGGTAACAACAGATTATTTATTGAAAGATGAAATGGAAAAAAGGGAAACGACGGAACCTTTAATGGAAGTGGCAGAAGTGCCTGTAAAAATTCGCAAAGTCAGCATGGAAGAAGCGACGGAGTTTTTAAAGTTGCAGGAAAAACATGCGCCGTTGATTGCCTTTGGAGTATCCCTTTGTATTTTATCTCCCGTGATTTTGCTTCTTCTTGCAGGATTGGCAGACAGTAAAATAATGGATATTTCCGATCAAATTGTGGGTGGAATTGGGATTTCTGTATTGTTGATGATGATAGCTGTTGGCGTATATATTTTCATTAAATGTTCCAACGAAGGGAAGAAGTTTGAATATCTAGGCAAGGAAGCCATTGAAACAGAATATGGTGTAAGCGGCATGGTAAGAGAGAAAAAGAATGCATATAACGGAAAGTTTAATTTATTTATTTCAATCGGGGTTGTTCTTTGTATATTAAGTCCTTTGCCATTAATTATTAGCGGTTTCCTTACAGATGCTGCTTATATAATTACTTCAATGGTTGCACTATTGCTAGTGATTGTTGCAGCGGCTGTCAATATGTTTATAAGGGTTGGAATGATTCGCGAAAGCTATGAGAAACTTCTTCAGGAAGGGGAATATACTGTAGAAAAGAAAAAATCATCCCTCGTAATCGGAAGAATCAGCGGGGCTTATTGGTGCGTAGTCGTTGCAGTCTATCTTGCATGGTCTTTTATTGGCATGAATTGGGAAAATACGTGGATTGTATGGCCGATTGCAGGTGTTCTATATGGGGCTTTTATTTCCATTGTAAAATTGGTGATAAAAGCGGAAGAATGAAAATTCTAGCTCGGGTATCTCATGATGACCGAGCTTTTTTATGTTGCAATCTGCATAAGCAGAACTTAAATAGGTTATAGGAAAAGGAGATTACAAACAATTTATTATATTTGACTATAACATTTTGTCTTTATATATATTGTTTAAATTTTCTGATTTTTTATTTTTGATACAAATTTTTCCTATATCCGCACAATTCCTTAACAAAATTGAAAAATTCTAATAGAATATACCTAAATCCCTAAAGAAAAGTGAAAGGTAAAAAGTTATAATATAATAAAGACTTTAGATTCATATAGTTAGAAGGTATATAATACTATTTCCTGAATGTTTGCCTCTCTAATTAGGTGCATGCAAGACGTTGTTTAGATAAAATAAAGGGATTGGTGCAAGATGGCTTTTGATTTAAATTATTACGAAAGTAAGATAGTTTGCAATATTTGTAAAAAACAGTATACAACTTATAAGGTGCGTCCTGGCCGATACAAAGTCTTATCACAAGATACTGATTTTATGCCGATTTACGATGGGCTAAATCCGCTTTTATATGAAGTTTCGGTTTGCCCTTATTGCGGCTATGCTTATCATAAATCATTAACGCGAACGTATGGGCCATTTTTAGAACTCATTAAAGAAAGCTACATTAAAAGAATTAAAAAAGTTAGAAATCTATGTAAAGAACGTACAATCGATGATGCAATTACAAGCTTCCAATTAGCGTATTTAGTAGCGAAATTTTCGATGGAAGAACCTATTGTTTTAGCCAATTTTGCTTTGAAAATTGCTTGGCTCTGCCGGTTGAAAAAAGATTTGAAGGCTGAAATGCGATACCTCCGATCAGCAAGAGAGTTGTTTTATAAATCTCAAACTAGCGATAAAGAAAGCGAAGAGAGAATGCAATATCTTGTCGCAGAAATTAGTCTTCGGTTAGGAGATATAGAAGAAGCAAAAAGAGGATTTTCACGGCTTATTACCGGTAAGGATGTTTCTAATAAATATCGCAACTATGCAAAGAAACGCTGGGAAGATTACAAGTACGATAATGAGAAAACCGTAAATGAAGAGAGCTAGGGGGGATTTAAAATGATCATACCGAAGAAGAAAAATATTGACATATCGGAAGAGGAAATATTTTCTGAATTACATCATTTTTTGTTAAGAAAAAATAATCGTTTTTTAAATAATGATGAAGTGGTAGAAAAAACTGGTGTACCTCATGAGCTCATTTATAAATGGGTGAAATCAGGAAAATTAAAAAAATCATTATTTCCTAATCTTGGAGCCCCTTGTGAAAGATGCGGTAAAATTACAAACCATTCTAAACTATGCATTGAGTGCACAACCAATATCACAACCCTTCTAGCCAAAGAGGAAAAAGATAAACAATGGTTCCAGCAAATTCAAGGAAGCAGAAAACATACTTATCATCATTATAAATAAGGAAGTAATAGACACTTTTAACATCAGAGCCCGGGGATTTCTAACGTATTATAGCAAAAAGAAGGAACTTGGAAGCTAAACGTTTTCAAGTTCCTTCTTGATGTTTATTCTTCATATATCATTTTTCTTGTCATTCCACCATCTACAATTAGATTAATGCCTGTGACAAAATTATTTTCTTTCGCTGTTAAATAAAGACAGGCGCGGGCAATATCCTCTGGTCTTCCGACGCGTTTAGATAAATGCTGTTCATGATCAATATCCCGCAACTTCGAATAATCGCCAGTTTCAATCCATCCTGGAGAAATGGCATTGACCGTAATTCGATCTTCGCTGAAAGATGCAGCAAGGGCATGAGTTAAAGCGACGATTCCACCTTTGGATGCAGCATATGCTTCAGAATTTGGTTCAGACATAATGGCTCTTGTAGAGGCAATGTTGACAATGGAACCGCCTTCTTTGTTGTTGCGCATATATTTAGCTGCTTCCCTAGAGGCTAGGAAAACGCTCCGCAAATTTGTATTGATGATATTGTCCCATTCATCAATCGATAATTCAAAGGGGGACTTAAATGCCGATATACCGGCATTATTAATTAAAATATCGATTCTACCGAAAGTTAGATTAGCGATTTCTATTAAGCGGACAATCTCTTCTTCAAACCGTACATCCGTTTTTACAAAAAGTGCATTTCCCCCTTTAGATTGAATCAAATCAACGGTTTGTTTCCCCCTTTTTTCATCCACATCTGCTACAAGGACATTGGCTCCTTTTTCTCCATATAACAATGCGACTCCCTTTCCGATTCCGTTTCCGGCGCCAGTTACAATCACAGTTTTATTTGAAAAATCCATTATCATGTCACATCCTTAAATAAATATGCTATTTCTAAAGTAGCACAAAAAAGGAAACACTGCTTATGTGAAAGAAAAAATTTGGATGTTTGATTGTTCTAAACTATTTTGATTAAGAATGCCATTGAATATCCTTAAAGTCTATATGGAATTTTCAATATTTTTTTCAGATTTTTTTGATACGCTTAAAGAAAAAGGACTGTACACAAGAAGGTGAAGATTGGATGAATATTTTATTTGCAGAAGATGATGAGAATTTAGGAAAAATGGTTTTTCATTTATTGCAAAAGGAATATGGTCGAGTGGATTGGGTAAAGGATGGTCAAAGTGCGTATGATTATGCCACGTTTACTGATTATGACGTCATTATTTTGGACTGGATGATGCCTGAGCTAAGCGACCTTGAAGTATGTAAAAAGCTTAGAGAAAAGGGTTATAAAGGCGGCATCTTGTTTCTCACAGCGAAAGATTCTGTTGAAGATGTAGTAGAGGGATTGGATGCGGGTGCTGATGATTATTTAGTGAAGCCTTTCAAATTCGAGGAGCTTGTGGCGAGACTCAGAGCCCTTTCACGCAGAGTGGACAGGCCTTACGAGGAAGTTTTGTCAGCGGAGGATTTAGAGTTAAATTTAACAACTCATGTGGTGAAAAGAAATGGCCGAGAGATTGAACTTTCTAAGAAAGAATATGAATTGCTTGAGTTGTTGCTTCGAAATAAACATCAAGTGTTGCCGAGAGACATAATCATTGAAAGAATTTGGGGATTTGATACCGATGTAACAGAAAATGCATTAGATGCCTTAGTGAAGCTTCTTCGGAAAAAAGTAGACGAGCCAGGAAAACCATCCCTCATCAAGAATGTGAGAGGCGTTGGCTACAAGTTGAGGGATTGCCATGGAAATTAATAAAGTGAAATTGAGACTTACCTTGCTTTATACAGGGTCCCTGCTGCTCATTTTAATACTTTTTATTTTAGTGCTATATCTTTTTATTTCAAATGCGATCAACAAACAGGAAATTGAGGAACTGGAACAGTTTTATGAGAAGGAAAACCATGAATTTATCGAAGAACTATTCAAAAATCATTATGGCTACGGGGATATAAGACTCGTAACGGAGAGCAAGCGAATGTTCGATGAATATGAAGAAGAGGAACATGATGAATTTGACGACGATGAATATGAAGAGATTGAACCTGTAAAATATAGACCGGAAAGGGATATTTTCTACTATGTATTTGATGAAAATTCTCGATTAATTGAAGGTGAAGGAACCATCCGTGGTTTTGAAGAATACTTTGAAGAAACGGATTTCGACTCTCCCGCTTCAAAAATCATAAGAGAAATTGAATGGGAGAAAGTGCATATCCTTTATATTTATTATCCACTTCAAGTAGATGGCCAGAATATCGGAAGTGTCATGGTTGGAAAAAATATTACCGATGAAAAGCATCTTATTCAAAGAATTATTTGGATATTATTGTTTTTAACGGTTTTTTTCAGTTTGCTTTTTGCTTTAGCAGGGAACTTCTTTGCTGGTCAGGCTATGAAACCAATATTAAAAGCTTATGAGAAACAAAGAAAATTTGTTTCCGATGCGTCCCATGAACTAAGAACCCCCCTTAGCGTTTTTTATAGTTCCATTGATGTGTTGTCGAGTGAAGAAGAGGAAAACTTGAGTCCTTTTGGGAAACAAGTATTGGAAGATGTGAAACAGGAAGCAGAAATGATGCATAAACTTTTAGATGATTTATTATTTTTGGCAAGACATGACCAAGGCAACTTTAAATTAGAACTAGAAGAATTTGATCTCTCTTCAATGGTTCACTCATTGCTGAACAGATTTAAAAGAATTCTTCCATCTCAATTAACCCTAAAGGAAAATATTGAAAATGGAATTCAAATCAAAGCCGATAAAGTGAGAATTCAACAACTTCTTTATATTTTGCTGGACAATGCGGCACGCTATACAAAAGAAGGGGCTATCACATGCTCATTAGCTGCACAGGGAGAGAAAATTGTGTTAAGCGTGAAAGACACAGGAATCGGTATCTCTCCAAAGGATTTGGAACATATTTTTGAACGATTTTATCGGGGAGATGAATCGAGAAAAAGAAACGGAACAGGTTTGGGACTAGCCATCGCCAAAACAATTGTGGAAGCCCATGGCGGAGAAATTGCAGTGAAAAGCGAAGTGGGAAAAGGAACAGAGTTTTTAATAAAATTGAATAAACATTAAAAGGTGAGCCGGGAAAGATTAAAACTTTTTCGGCTCACCTTTTTAAGAGGGGTTTCAAAACGGTATATTAAGGAGGTTAATTAGCATTTTTACGATGAACTACTTTTACTTTGCCTTCGAAATATCTCATCATCAGCAACGTTGTAATTAAAACAACTCCTGCACTGTAGATAATGATTGCCCATATTTCTTCAGAATCTGTTCCGATGAAAATGCCATGGAGAATCATAAATACCCAAGCAGGAATCACTAAGAAGTGAAGTTTCTTCCATAGTTTGAATCCGAGTTTTTTCATAAAGAAATCGGAAGTTAACATGACGATTAGGAACAGATAGAAAGCTATTGTTCCGATTCCAGAAAAGAATGGCTCATTTTTAGCCACAAACGGAATCATTATTTCCCAAATTTGATATGGAACATATTGATCAAACAATAGCAAAATGGCATGAAAGATGACGGTTAATGTTCCAATCCATCCACTGATTTTATGAAGCTCCATTAGAAGTTGTTTTTGGTTTTGAAAAGAAGAAATCTTTTGCATTAAACCGGCCATAATGGAAATGGTTAGAAGAAAATAGGCAAGAAAGCCGGCTGTACGAATGAGATTCCAATTAGAAAATACATCAAGGATCATATATTATTCCTCCCAGTCTCTATATTTCCATTTGAATGAACAAGAAGATAACTAAATTTTTTGCTGATGTTGGCTAGCACCGAATCAATAGATGCATCCTTTGCCATAAAGCAAACTTTGGCTCCGACTTCCGCATCAGTGCAGTGTTCCATAATAACTGTTGCTTGTACAATATCAGTAACGACGGGCATTCCGTTTCTTCCATCTAATAGATGGTGTTTTTTTATATTTCCTTGCATCCAACTCCGATACACAATGTTGGATGTGGCAACTCCGCCATTTTGAATGTTGAAAAATCCAAGGGTTTTGCTTTCATCAAAGGGATTCTGAATTCCGATTTTCCACGTTTTCTCTCCATTTGACCAAATGGACATATCCCCGCCGCCGTCCACGATTCCATATTTGCTAGGGGTGTTATTTTTCAGCCATTTGGCGATTGCTTCTACCGCATATCCTTTGGCAATCCCGCCCAAATCAATTTTTTGGTCGGTATTTTTGATGATTTGATAATTTTCTTTAAAAATGAGGGGTTCTGATTCACTTTCATAATGCAAAAATGCTGCTTCATGATTGGCTGTTTGAAAAGGAAAAGATCGATTATATCCATGGTTTTCTAAAGGAATGAGCAGATAGGGAGAAAATCTCCCCTCTGTTTTTTTCCGATATTCTTCTGCTTTTTTTAACATATCGTAAAGAATAGGTGAAACGCAGATTGTTTGATTTTTTTGGGCTTCATTGAAATACCATAGTTCATTACTTTTGCGAAATCTGGAAAATTCGCGTTCTATATATTGAAGAAAGGAAATGACATGATTTTTCCACTCAAATCCATCTCGATTTTCAATGGTAATACGAAAATTCGTATTCATGATATTGAGTTTGACGGAATCCATTTCGCTGGCATTATGATCTTCTTGTTTTGTAGTAATCATATTCATCGGCACCTTGATATTGATTTTGACTGAGAGTAAAGTTGCTCCAGTCCAGTTGAACAAGTTCTTTTTCCCGTTCGCTCATGGAATCATTAATTTCGATTGCCAGTGCAGCATCTTCTGGACTCGTTGAGGTTGTATTGACAGGTGTATCGTTGATTTGTCCAAGTACAAATGCAGAAAACGCTGCTCCTGTAATTCCAACAATCCATTTCGCTTTATTATTTGATTTCATCGTTTTTCACACCCCACTCAATAAAATTGTTCTAAAATAAAGGTTTCGTTTGCTTCGTCCCAATCTACGCTATATCCAAAAGCATTGGCAATTACTGAAATAGGAAGATAAACCGTTTTTTCATAACTTAAAGCTTTTGCTGGCATTGGCGTTTTGACCATATTTTCATAAGCAGCGTTTGTTCCAGCACGAACAATCAATTCTTCTTGGCCATTGGAAAGTTCAAGAATTCGGCTTTGCTCGTAATATTTAGATTTGATGCCGAAAAGTTTTGCCATTTTTTCACCTGAAACGAGCAATTGGCCGTTTGAAGGGAGAACAAGAAGTTTTTCTGTTTTTCCGTTCAAGTTAAAGGAAACTGTTTTTGCCTCTTCAACTGGAAGATTATTGCTTATTGATATATGAGTGTCTCTTGTCCATACATTCCAGTAGGATGGCTGAACGATGTTTGGTTGGAGGTATTTATAGTCTCTTTCCTGTTTATATTCTTCTTTCCATTTATGATCATCATCATCGTCATGTTTATCTAGTTTTTCGAAATAGTTGTAGTTATCACGCTGTTCGTATTTGTGATTATAGTAGTGATCTCCTTTATGATGGTCATCCGCACTGGCAATATTTACGACGGATTGAAAGGCAAAGAACAATACGACAAAGAAGATTCCACATTTCAATAATTTCTTTTTCATTTTCCTTTCCTCCTTTTGATTCTCATTTTAGGAGCCGTTTCTGAAAATAAAATGAAAAGGAGAAGAAAAATGATGAAATGTGTTTTTTTTATTGAGGTGATTCATGTAACTTTTGCTTTGAGATAATGGATAGGCGGTTTGTGAAGGAGTAAGTGAGGGTTTATGAAGGAAGCGTGAAAATAACATTTGCAAATGATTTTTTAATGAATACAACGGCAGACGGTTTTGATGTATGACGTTTTCAAAATCGTCTGCTTTTTTATATAAGCAATCACTAATTCTGGGATGTGGTTATTTCTTTTTTGGAAAAGGAATTGGCAATAAAGGCGCCAACGGAAAGATTAATAATCATATTAATGATGGGGGCTATGGATGCCAATTCTCCAATAAATTCAAAGGCTAGTATTGCAGCAAGTGCAGTATTGCATAGACCTACTTGAAATAAAATAGCTCGTGCATCTTCTTCAGTAATAGAAAATTTTTTGGCAAAAAAATAACCTGTTATCATTGGAAACACCACTTGTATGAAACAGGCGATAACTATCAGCGGAATCAATGATAACTCCAGAGAAATTGCCCCTTTTCCACTTCCTACTAACGTGTGGATGATTAATAAAAGGGAAATGGAAGAGCCTAGTTTGGTTGCATTTCTAGAATACTTGATAAAATCCGGAAACAAACGTTGTGTTATGATTCCGGCACTTAATGGAATAATGACGACGAATGTGAAGGATTGAAGCAAATCAAAAAAGGAAATGCTTACCTTGTTTTCCGCTATGCTCAACATCGCCAGAGGAGTCACAATTGGGCTGAAAAAGATATCAAGCAAAGACGCGATAATGACAAGTGAAGTATTCCCCCCAGCGAGAAAACTATATAAAGTTGCTGCAGTACCACTTGGGACGGTTCCTGATAAGATAATACCCGCCATGATTTCGGGATTAGATGAAAAAAATAAATAGGCTAGTCCAATTGAAATTAATACAGTGATGGTCCATTTAAATAATACAGCAAAGACCAGTTCTCTCTTTTTTGTTTGTATTTCTTTTATAGATGAAATATTCATAGATATTCCAGTAAAAAAAATGACCAAACCTAAAAGTATACTAGGAAACCATGTTGGGGTTTTTAAATATATTGGAGAAAAGTATGTAACCACAGCGACCAATAATATGAGTAAGGATAATTTATTTGAAAGAATATTGATTAGAGTACCCACAATTTCCATCCCCTTCCCACTACATTGAAATGTTAAGCATTGATTTTTGAAATGTCAATAAAGAATGAATGTTGACAATTAACTAAAAATTTATAATAATTTAAATCATCGAAAAAAAGTAGAGAAATAATAAAATGGGGGATGAAAATTTTTCTATAAAAAATAAGATTAAATTTTTCTATAGCATTAACTTATTTTCTAAAAGTATATTAGAAAGATTTTTAGGGGGATGAACATGAAACGGTTTTTTAAATTTGGATTATTGCTGCTATTAATGCTAGTTATTGCGGGGTGTGGCAGTGATAGTTCCAATGGTGCAAAAGATAAAGATAAACTTACTCTTAAAGTAAGTGTAACTACTTCTGAAAATGATACTTGGGCAAAAAGTGTAAATTATTGGAATGATCTTTTAAAAGAGAGAACAGATCACTAGCGTCGCATAAATAAGTTTTGAAATTTCAGATTTTATTTTTCTGGAAAATTAGCGAAAAACGAAAACACCTAAATAAAGGTAGTAAACATCCATTTTTTACCTATAGCTTAAGACGAGTGCA
>Ga0207747_1000869_pt1 | contig 26623 bp, 30 predicted proteins | sample HigsolmetaGSP11D_FD_184839 | JGI IMG/M metagenome (GOLD analysis project Ga0207747, IMG submission 184839) | High solid enriched microbial communities from the Joint BioEnergy Institute, USA - SP1-1-D (SPAdes) | ecosystem: Engineered > Bioreactor > SSF (Solid state fermentation) > Aerobic >...
CCGCCGCTGCACTTCCAGCACCGCCGCGCGGTGCCCTGCCTCGTCCAGCCGACCAGCCGCGTGCTCGCGTTCCAGTTCGGCAAGCTGGGCGCGGTAGAGGGCCAGATCCGCCTCCCGCCGCCCGCGCGTCCGGGCCGGGCGGAGCAGGGCGAAGCCGAACGGGGCCAGCGCCGCCAGGGTCAGCAGGACAAGAAGCAGCCAGGTCACGTCGCCGGTCCGTCCTCGATCCGGGAGAGGCGCGCGCGCTCCGCCTCGGTCAGTTCCGCCGGCGCCGTCGCCGGGGCGCGGCGGCGCATCGCCAGGATCAGCAGCCCGCCGCCGAGCAGCGCGATGACCGGCATGCCCCAGAGCAGGGCGGTGGCCAGAGTGAAGGGTGGCCGCAGCAGCACGAAATCGCCGTAGCGGTCATGCAGGTAGTTGATCACCTGCTCATCGGTGCGGCCGGCGGCCACCTGCTCCCGCACGATGCGGCGGAGGTCGCGGGCCAGGTCCGCCTCGCTGTCCTCGATGGACTGGTTCTGGCAGACCATGCAGCGCAGCTCGCGCCCGATGGCGCGGGCGCGCTCCTCCTGCGCCGGATCGGGTAATTGCTCGGAGGGATCGCCGACGGCGGCAAGCGCCGGTCCGGCCAGCAGCAGGGCCAGGGACAGGGCCTGTAGCAGACGCATCATGCGTAGCGCCGGAGCAGGGGTTCGAGGTCCTGCGTCAGCGTGTCCTCGGTGACAGGGCCCGCCCAGCGCCAGCGGATCACGCCGGACTTGTCGATCAGATAGGTCTCCGGCACGCCATAGACGCCCCAGTCGATCGCCACCCGTCCGGGCAGGTCCACCCCGAGCCGGGCATAAGGCATTCCATGCTTGTGCAGGAAGCCGAGGCTGTCCTGCGGCTTGTCCTTGTAGGCGATGCCGAAGACCGGCACGCCGGCGCGCGAGAGGCGCATCATCTGCGGGTGCTCGATTACGCAGGGCACACACCAGGAGGCAAAGAAGTTGACCAGCACCGGCCGCCCCTGGCCGCGCAGGTCGGCGGCGCTGAGGCCGGGCCGGTCCGCGCCCTCCAGCGGCGGCAGGCTGAAATCGGGCGCCTCCTTGCCGATCAGGGCGGAGGGCACGCCGCGCGGGTCGTAGTCGCCGGTGCGCAGGCCGCGCAGCATGGCATAGAAGCCGAGGCCGGCGCCGCCGGCCACCACCAGGGGCGCCAGCAGCAGGGCGCGACGGCGCCAGGGGTTCGGGACGGTTGCCTCGCTCATGCCGCGGCCTCCCCGCGCGCCAGCTTCGCCGCCGGGGCGGAGACGCGGATGCGGCGGTCGGAGAGCGAGATGCCGCCGCCGATCGCCATGATGCCGGCACCGAACCAGATCCAGGGCGCCAGCGGGTTGTTGTGGATGCGCAGCACGGCGCCGCCATCCCGCTCATCGCCGAGCACGACGTAGAGATCGCGCAGCCAGGTGGTGTGGATGGCGGCCTCGGTGGTGGTCATGCGGCTGAGGGGGAAGCTGCGCCGCTCCGGTGTCATCACGGTGACGGTCTGCCCATCGCGGCTGACGGTGACGGTCGCACGGCGGGCGGAGAAATTCGGCCCGGCGACATCGCCCACCCCGTCCAGCCGGTAGTCATAGCCGGCCAGCGAGGCGCTCTGCCCCGGCTTCAGCAGCGCCAGCCGGTCGGTGGCCAGCCCCATGCCGGCCAGGCCGAGCATCGTCACACCCAGCCCGGCATGGGCGATGGCCCCGCCCCAGGCGGCGCGCGGCAGGCCACGAGCACGGGCCAGGGCGGCGCGCGGGCGGGAGAACAGGGCGATGCGGTCGGCGATGTCGGCCGCGGCGCCCAGGATCAGCCAAGCGGCGGCGGCGAAGCCGAGGGCCGGCCCGATCCGCTCGCCCTCCAGCGCCAGGCAGAGCAGCAACGCGGCGAAGCCGCCGAGCGCCGCCCACCACAGCCGCTGCAAGGCCGGCCAGAGCCGCGCCCGCTTCCAGGGCAGCATCGGGCCGAAGGACATGGCGCCGATCAGCGGCGCCGCCAGCGGCAGGAGGGCGCTGTTGAAGAAGGGCGGCCCGACCGAGATCTTCTGCTTGAGGATCAGGTCGGCGAACATCGGATAGAGCGTGCCGACCAGCACCACCGCCGCGATCGAGCAGAGCAGCAGGTTGTTCAGCACCAGCGCCCCTTCCCGCGAGAGGGGCGCGAAGACGCCGGTGGGCGCCATCGCCGCCGCCCGCCAGGCGAAGAGCGCGAAGCCGCCGCCGACATAGAGCATCAGCAGCGCCAGGATGAAGACGCCGCGCGCCGGATCGTTGGCGAAGGCGTGCACGCTGTTCAGCACCCCCGACCGCACAAGGAAGGTGCCGAGCAGCGAGAGCCCGAAGGCCAGCAGCGCCAGGAAGACGGTCCAGGTCTTCAGCGCCTCCCGCTTCTCGACGACGATGGCGGAATGCAGCAGGGCGCAGCCGGCAAGCCAGGGAAGCAGCGAAGCGTTTTCCACCGGATCCCAGAACCAGTAGCCGCCCCAGCCCAGCTCGTAATAGGCCCACCAGGAGCCCAGGGCGATGCCGAGGGTCAGGAAGCTCCAGGCCGCCAGTGCCCAGGGGCGCACCCAGCGGCCCCAGGCGGCGTCCACCCGGCCCTCGATCAGCGCCGCGATGGCAAAGGCGAAGGTGACGGAGAAGCCGACATAGCCCAGGTAGAGCAGCGGCGGATGGAAGGCGAGGCCCGGATCCTGCAGGACCGGGTTCAGCCCCTGCCCATCCATGGGCGGCGGCCAGACCCGCTCGAAGGGGTCGGAGGTGCCGAGGATGAAGGCCAGGAACCCCACCGCCACCAGCGCCAGTACCGCCAGCACGCGGGCCTGCAGCGTGGAGGGCAGCCTGCGCCCGAACCCCGCCACCGCCCCGCCGCAGAGCGCCAGGATGAAGACCCAGAGGACCATGGAACCCTCATGGTTCCCCCAGGTGCCGGTCAGCTTGTAGAGCATCGGCTTGGCCGAATGGCTGTTCTGCACGACCGCCGAAACGGTCGTGTCGTTCACCGCGTAGCTCCACATCAGGCTGGCGAAGGCGGCACCGACCGCGATCAGCGTGCCGGCGGCAAGCGGCGCGGTGGCCGCCATCAGCCGCGGCTGCGCCCGTTGCGCGCCCCAGAGGCCGAATGCGGCCTGCGCCAGGGACAGCGCAAGGGCCAGGGCCAGGGCGAAATGGCCGAGTTCGGGGATCAACTGCCGCTCCTGCCGCCGGGGGATGCCGTGCCCGAGGCGGAGGTGGGCTCCAGCGTGTTCCAGGTCGCCGCGGGCGGCGGGGCGCCCTGGTCCGGGTTCCAGTGGCCACTGCGCTTCAGCGCCTCGGCGACCTCGGGCGGCATGTAGTTCTCGTCATGGCGGGCCAGGACCTCGGTGGCGTGGAACACGCCGTCGGGGCCGAGCTTGCCGAGCGTGACCACGCCCTGCCCCTCCCGGAACAGGTCCGGCAGCACGCCGACATAGGTGACGGGGATGGTGCTGTGGCCATCCGTCACGCGGAAGCGGGCCTCCGGGCGGCCGTCCGGCGTGGTCTCGCGCTGCACGCTTCCGGTCTCGACCAGGCCGCCGAGGCGGAAGGCGCGATCCGGTGCCGGCGCCTCCCGCGCGATGTCGCTGGGGGAGCGGAAGAAGACCAGGTTGTCCTGGAAGGCGCTCAGGCTCAACGCCGTGGCGGAGCCAAGGCCGAGGCCGCAGAGCAGCAGCAGGTACAGGCGGCGGCGCTTGCGGGTCATGGAACGGATTTCCCACGCCTGGTCCGGGGATCGAGCACCAGCAGCTTCCGCTTCGCCGCCGCATGGCGCAGCGCGGTGCCAAGGCCAAGGGCAAGGAAGCCCCCCAGCACCAGCGCGTAGCTCGCCGTCACATGCGCCCAGTGAACAGTCATTCCCGAGTATCCGCCCTTCGCGCCGCTGCCATCTGCAAGGCCCGGATGCGCCGCTCCATTACCGCTGCCCGGGTCCGGGCCAGCACCACCGCGGCGAAGGCCAGGGTGAAGCCCAGCGCGCAGACCAGCAGCGGGTAGAGAATGTCCACATGCAGGGCCGGCGCATTGAGCCGCGTCAAACTCGCGGGCTGATGCAGGGTGTTCCACCAGTCCACGCTGTATTTCACGATCGGCAGGTTCACCGCCCCGATCAGCGCCAGGATGGCGCCCATCCGGGCGCCGCGTTCGGGGTCATCGAAGGCCCGCACCAGCGCGGCATGGCCGAGCCAGAGGAAGAACAACACCAGCACGCTGGTCAGCCGCGCATCCCAGACCCACCAGGTTCCCCACATCGGCTTGCCCCAGAGGCTGCCGGTGGCGAGGCAGAGCGCCGTCACCATCGCCCCCACCGGAGACAGCTCCCGGCAGGCGAGGTCGGCCAACGGATGCCGCCAGACCAGGGCGATGGCGGAGCCGATGGCGAGCCCGGCATAGCCCCCCATGGCCAGCCAAGCCATCGGGACATGGATGTAGAGGATCCGCACCGTCTCCCCCTGCTGCCAGTCGGGCGGGGAGAAGACGAGGGCCCAGGGCAGGCCGATGGCCAGCACCAGCAGCGCCGACCCGACCAGCCAGGGCTGGATGCGCCCGGTCAGGCGCAGGAAGCGGCCGGGATTGGCGAAGCGGTGCAGCGAGGCGCCGCGCCCGGCGGGGGCACGGTCGCGACCGGGCGCCGCCGCGGCGGCGGTATTGGGGGGTGCGGTATCCACGGCCCCTAACTAGGCCCGACGCGCTCCGGATTGAAGCATCCCCCCGAACCGATAACGTCTGCGGGAGGGGAGCCGGACCGGAATTGCGCCCGGCGGCAACGAAATCGGGGGGAGCCATGGCCTACTGGCTGGTGAAGAGCGAACCGGACGCCTTTTCCTGGGAGGAGCAGGTGCGGAACGGCATCGAGCCCTGGACCGGCGTGCGCAACGCCCTGGCGGCGAAGAACCTGCGGGCGATGCGCAAGGGCGACCTGGCCTTCTTCTACCATTCCAACACCGGCAAGGAGATCGTCGGCGTGGTGGAGGTGGTGCGGGAAGCCTATCCCGATCCCACCGACGAGACCGGCCGCTGGGTCTGCGTGGACGTGAAGACGGTCGGGCCGATGCCGAAGCCGGTGACCCTGGCCGCCATCAAGGCCGAGCCGGAATTGGCCGATCTGGCCCTGGTGCGGCAATCGCGCCTTTCCGTGATGCCGGTCAGCGAGGCGCATTGGGCCATGCTCTGCCGCATGGGGGGCTGGCCCGGAATGTAGCAAGGAGGCGGCGGATGGACCTTGAAGGCTCCTGCCAATGCGGCGCAGTGCGGTTCCGGGTGCGCTCAGCGCATCCCTATCCCTATCAGCGCTGCTATTGCTCCATCTGCCGCAAGACCCAGGGCGGGGGCGGCTATGCCATCAACCTGGGCGCCGATTCGGCCAGCCTGCGGGTCACCGGCCGGCAGCATGTCACCATCTACCATGCCAGGGTGAAGGACCCGGAGGACGCGCGGGCGCATCGCAGCCCGGCGGAGCGGCATTTCTGCTCCATCTGCGGTAGCGCGCTCTGGCTCTACGACGATCGCTGGCCGGAGCTGGTACATCCCTTCGCCTCGGCGATCGACACGCCCTTGCCGGTGCCGCCGGAATCCACCCATATCATGCTGGAATTCAAGGCACCCTGGGTGGAGGTGGCAGCCGGCCCGCACGACCGGAAGTATGACCGCTACCCCGAGGAAAGCATTGCCGAGTGGCACGAGAGGCTGGGACTCGCCGACCGCGGATGAGCATGAACGAGACTTTGAGCGGCAAGCGCATCCTCTGCCGGCTGGAGGACATCCCGGAAGGCGGCGCCAAGGGCTTCCCCGCCGCGCCCGGTGGCTTCATGGGCCTGTTCGCAGTGCGCAAGGACGGGCGGGTGCATGTCTATGTGAATTCCTGCCCGCATATCGGCCTGCCGCTGGAGCCCATTCCGGACCGATTCCTGGATGCGAAGCGGCAGGCGATCATCTGCTCCGCCCATGGCGCCCGCTTCCGCATCGAGGACGGCTTCTGCACCAGTGGCCCCTGCATTGGTGAGGCGCTGGAGGCGGTGCCGGTGCAGATCGAAGACGGACAGGTGATCGTCCCGGCCGATGCCGGATTGTGACAGGCTGCGGTCATCGCCCCGGCACTGCCACGGACATCCCGAAAAGACCCCGAAGCCGCCCAGGACCTGACAAGGCGGCCGTCCATCCTTCCTCCTGCGCCCAAGGCCATAGGAGGCAGGAATGCGCGCCATCTACCGCCATAGCCTGATGGCTTCCGCCCTTCTCCTCGGCGTCGCCGTGCCGGCCTTCGCCCAAGGCGGTGCCGCCAGCGGCAGCGCCGCGCATACCGCCCCGCAGAGCGGCGGCGCTCCGGCCCAGGTGAACTGATCCACCGGGCGCCCCTGCCATGCCCCGGGCGCGGCGGGGGCGCCCCCCGATTGACGTGGCGCGGGGCGGCGTGGGCAAACTCCGGGCAGAAACGCCCCAAGGAGGGAGACGCCCTAATGCCCGATGACGCACTGATCGCCCTGAAGCCCGAGATCGCCGCCAAGGCCCTGATTGACGCCGATCGCTTCCGTGCCATGTCCGAGGAGGCGAAGCGCGATCCGGACGGCTTCTGGCGCAAGGAGATGCGCCGCATCGCCTGGATCAAGGAACCGACGAAGATCAAGAACACCAGCTTCACCGGCGATGTCTCGATCAAGTGGTTCGAGGATGGGGTCCTGAACGCCTCCGTTTCCTGCCTCGACCGGCACCTGCCGGCGCGCGGTGACCAGGTGGCGATCATCTGGGAAGGCGACGAGCCGAACCAGGACAGCAAGATCACCTACCGGCAATTGCACGAAAGGGTCTGCCGCCTGGCCAATGGCCTGCGCTCCCTCGGCGTGAAGAAGGGCGACCGGGTCTGCATCTACCTGCCGATGATCGTCGAGGCCGCCGTGGCCATGCTGGCCTGTGCCCGGATCGGTGCCATCCATTCCGTCGTCTTCGGCGGCTTCTCCCCGGACAGCCTGGCCTCCCGCATCCAGGATTCCGAATGCGCGGTGCTGCTGACCGCCGATGAGGGCCGGCGCGGCGGCCGCAAGGTGCCGCTGAAGGCCAATGCCGACGAGGCGCTGGCGAGCTGCCCCTCCATCCGGCATGTGGTGGTGGTGAAGAACACCGGCGGCCAGGTGAACATGAAGGAAGGCCGCGACCTGTGGTGGGAGGATCTCTGCGCCAGGCAGCCCGCCACCTGCGAGCCGGAGCCGATGAATGCCGAGGATCCGCTCTTCATCCTCTACACCAGCGGCAGCACCGGCAAGCCCAAGGGCGTGCTGCACACCACCGGCGGCTACATGGTCTGGGCCAGCTTCACGCATGAGCTGGTCTTCGACTACCGGCCCGGCGAGATCTACTGGTGCACCGCCGATGTCGGCTGGGTGACTGGCCACACCTACATTGTCTACGGCCCGCTGGCGAACGGCGCGACCAGCCTGATGTTCGAGGGCGTGCCCAACTACCCCGGCGTGGACCGCTTCTGGCAGGTGGTGGACAAGCACAAGGTCAACATCTTCTACACCGCCCCCACCGCCATCCGCGCCCTGATGCGGGACGGCGAGGCGCCGGTGAAGAAGCACAGCCGCAAGACCCTGCGCATCCTGGGCAGCGTCGGCGAGCCGATCAATCCGGAGGCCTGGCTCTGGTACTATCGTGTGGTCGGCGACGAGCGCTGCCCGATCGTGGATACCTGGTGGCAGACCGAGACGGGCGGCATCCTGATCTCGCCGCTGCCCGGCGCGATTCCGCAGAAGCCCGGCTCCGCCACCCTGCCGCTGCCCGGCGTGCAGCCGGCGATCGTGGACGGGGAGGGCAAGCTGCTGGAGGGCGCCGCCGAGGGCAACCTTGTTCTGACCGACAGTTGGCCCGGCCAGATGCGCACGGTCTATGGCGACCATGAGCGCTTCGTGCAGACCTATTTCTCCACCTTCAAGGGGATGTACTTCACCGGCGACGGTGCCCGGCGCGACGAGGACGGCTATTACTGGATCACCGGCCGCGTGGACGACGTGATCAACGTCGCCGGCCATCGCATGGGCACCGCGGAGATCGAGAGCGCCCTGGTCGCCCATCCCAAGGTCGCCGAGGCCGCCGTGGTCGGCATGCCGCATGACATCAAGGGGCAGGGCATCTACGCCTATGTCACCCTGAAGGCCGGCGAGGAGCCCTCCGAGGCGCTGCGCAAGGAACTGGTCGCCTGGGTGCGGAAGGAGATCGGGCCCATCGCCGCGCCGGATGCCATCCAATGGGCGCCGGGCCTGCCCAAGACCCGCTCCGGCAAGATCATGCGCCGCATCCTGCGCAAGATCGCCGCGAACGAGACCGAGAACCTGGGCGACACCTCCACCCTGGCCGACCCGGCCGTGGTGGATGAGCTGGTGGCGAACCGGGTCCGCTGACCGATTCCGGCCCCGGCGGAACGGAGGATGAATCCAGGACGCCGGGGCCGGTCGCAATCCTGGCCGGAATCAAGCGCCTGGCCCGAGTCGCGCGAACGAATCGCTGACCCCCGACTCGGGCTGCCGGGCATGCCGCCCGGCACAAGGGGTTGTGGCGGCGGGGCAGGGGGCGCCACAAGCCCGTTCCCGTTATGGTCGTGCCCCGACTCGGGCGATCAGAAGTCGCTGACCCGGCCCTTCCGCTCCCAGTCGCCATAGCGGGTAGGCTCCGGCCCGGAGGGGCCGCCGATCTCCTTCTTCATGCGGACCGGCTGCTCGGCGGGCGGGTCGCCGGCCGGGGGTGGGTTCGGGTCCTCGCCCGGCAGCGGCGCGTCCGGCCCCGGCGGGTCCCACACCGGCGGCTCCGGTGTGTCGGGACCGGGTGGGCCGGGCGGCTGTGGCGGCACGGGCGGCGGTGGGTCGTCCGGGGAGATCGGCACGGAGCCTTGCCCCGTTGCGGCGCCGGGAGGTGGCGCCCCTTGTTTGTCCTGGGTCATGGCCCTCATCTGGGGGCTGACCCCTGGTTTGCGCCAGCCCCATCCGGGCCAGGCCGAGGATCGGAGGAAGGAACGGGAAGCATGGCTGGATATCTGCGCACGGCGGTGTTGCTGGCCGGCCTCACCGCGCTCTTCGTCGGCATCGGCTATGCCGTAGGTGGGCGGCAAGGGATGGTCATCGCCTTCCTGTTCGCCTGCGGCACGAATCTCTGGGCATGGTGGAACAGCGACCGCGTCGTGCTGGCCATGCACAATGCCGAGCCGATCGCGCCGGAGAGCGCGCCGCGGCTGTTCCAACTGGTGCAGAACCTGGCCGCGCGCGCCGGCCTGCCCATGCCGGCGCTCTACGTCATCCACGAGGCGCAGCCCAACGCCTTCGCCACCGGCCGCGACCCCGAACACGCCGCGGTCGCCATCAACACCGGTCTGCTCGATCTGCTGGACGAGCGGGAGGTGGCGGGGGTGGTGGCGCATGAGCTGGCGCATATCAGGCACCGCGACACGCTCATCATGACCGTCACGGCGACGCTGGCCGGCGCCATCGGCATGCTGGCGCATTTCGGCTTCCTCTTCGGCGGGCGGGACCAGGAGGGGCGGCAGAACCCCTTCGGGCCGATCGGGACGTTGCTGATGCTCATCCTCGGGCCGCTCGCCGCCATGCTGGTGCAGATGGCGATCAGCCGCTCCCGCGAATACGAGGCCGACCGGATGGGGGCGGAGATCTGCGGCGATCCGCGCTGGCTCGCCTCCGGCCTGATGAAGCTGGAGCACTACAAGCAGGGGATCGTGAACCCGACGGCGGAGGCACATCCGGCCAGCGCGCATCTCTTTATCGTCAACCCGCTCTCCGGCCTCCGGATGGACAGTCTATTCGCCACTCACCCACCGACCGAGGAGCGGGTGGCACGGCTGCTGGCCATGGCGCAGCAGGAAGGGCTGAGCGTAGGCCAGGGCGGAGCCATGCCGCGGCAGCCTCAATTTCCCGCCGGCTCGCCCTGGCGCAGCGGAGGGCGGAGCAATCCCTGGGCGTAAAACCAGCCTTGACGGAGCCACTTATGGGGTGCAATGCGGCGGCGGATCAAGCTACAGCCGAATGGAGATCCCGTGCTCATGGCTCGTGTCGCCGCCCTTTCGCTTGCTTCCGCCCTCCTGATCGGCACTGCCCTGCCGGCTGCCGCACAGGATGCCGAGGCCGGCAAGCGGGTGTTCAACCAGTGCCGCGCCTGCCACACCGTTGAGGCCGGCGGGCGCAATGGCGTCGGGCCGAACCTGCATGGCGTCATTGACCGCAAGGCCGCCTCGGTGGCGGGCTTCAATTACTCCCCGGCCATGAAGCAGAAGGGCGAGCAGGGCTGGGTCTGGAGCGAGGCGAATCTCCGAGCCTATCTCGCCAACCCCAAGGAGGCCGTGCCCGGCAACCGGATGGCTTTTCCGGGGCTGCGCAACGAGCAGCAAATCAACGACCTGATTGCCTATCTGAAGCAGAACAGCTGAGTCTCCGCCCGCATCCTGCGGGCCGGTTCACGGTTCAGGGCCATCGGCCCTGAACCAACAATTGGACCGCGTCAGGCCGCCGGCCCCTCCGGCCCGGCGAGGGTCGGGCGGCCCCCGACGACCAGGAGCCGCGGGCGCTCCTGCGTCCTGGCGAGGCGCCGGTACAGGGCCAGGTAGTCCTCCGCCATGCGCCGGGCGGTGAAACGCGCCTCGAAGCGCTGCCGGATCGTGGCGCGGTCCAGCCGGTCCAGCCGGTGCAGCGCCGCCAGCGCCCCGGTCTCGTCCTCCACCACGAAGCCGGTCACGCCATCCTCCAGCACTTCCGGCACGGAGCCGCGGTTGAAGGCGATCACCGGCGTGCCGCAGGCCATGGCCTCGATCATCACCAGGCCGAAGGGCTCCGGCCACTGGATCGGGAAGAGCAGCGCGGCGGCGCCGCCCAGGAAGTCGGACTTCTCCGCCTCGGCGATCTCGCCGACGAATTCCACGCCGGGCTGATCCAGCATCGGGCGGACCACCGTCTCGAAATACTCGCGGTCGGCCTGGTCCACCTTGGCGGCGATGCGCAGCGGCATGCCGGCGGCGCGGGCGATGCGGATCGCTGCCTCCGGCCCCTTCTCCGGCGAGATCCGGCCGAGGAAGGCGAGGTAGCCACTGTGCCGGAAGGAAGGGCGCAACAGGCGCTCCGGCAGGCCATGGTGCACCGTCCCGATCCAGTTGGCGAAATGCAGCGGCCGGCGTTGCGAATCCGAGATCGAGACGAAGGGCGCCTCCCGATAGGCGCGGAACAGCGGCTCGATCTCCGGCAGATCCAGCCGTCCATGCAGGGTGGTGAGGAAGGGAACGCCTGCGGAGCGCATCACCGGCAGATGCAGGTGGTCGATGTGGAAATGCACGATGTCGAACTCGCTCAGGCGCTCCAGCACGCGCGTCAGCATCAGGACATTCGGTGCCAAGGCGTCGCGCACCGAGGGATCGAGCCGCAGCGCCCTGGGGACGATGGCCTCAAGCCGCGCATCGGTGCGGCTGTCGCCGCTGGCGAAGAGCGTGACGTCGTGGCCCAGCGCCACCAACTCCTCAGTCAGGTAGGACACGATCCGCTCGGTGCCGCCGTAGAGTAGCGGGGGGACTGCCTCTGCGAGCGGGGCAACCTGGGCGATGCGCATGGTCAAGGATTCCGCCTCCTACTGCCGTTCGCGCCACCCCTCCAAAGGCGCGCCATGGCGACGCTGGCGCGAAGCGCGCCGCCACGACGGGCATGCGGCCGCATGGCCGTCATGCGATGGTTTGAAGCGCCGCTGCCGTCAGCGGGATCCATGGGCGCCGTGTGGAACGATCACAGCCCAGCGGCACGAAGCGTTCCGGCAGGGCGTTGATGAGGCTCTCACCTTGCGGCGGCGCTCATCCTTGCTCCTGGCCGCGATATCGCCGCGCGGCTGGTTCCCGCCGGGACTGCCCCGCATCGTGCGCCGCCGCCGCGCGGGCGGATGGCCGCGGGGAGAAGCCGGACGTTCTCCGCCTCTCCGCCTCCCTCCAGCGAGTCAGGAGGGTGGGGGCAGCGTCCTTGGCCATCTTGCGCCGGTCCTGCCTCGAGGCTCCGCAGCATGGCTCCTGCCACGGCCAGGGGCGGCAGGGGCGGGGGCGCGAGAAGGGCGCAGATCCACAACGGCGGCGCCCAGAAGAACGGGAATGGCGCCGCTGCGACGCATGTGGTGATGGCTGCGGCGGCCCAGTAGACCGGGCCCGGGTCGCGTCGCTGCCGCCATGCCGGCGCCCCGTGCAACGGGGACGCGGCTGTCATCCTGGCATCACGGCCCGGTCGAGCACATACAGCAGCCCGAGCACGGACAGCGCATAGATCAGCATCCGCGGCAGGAGGCGCGTCACCTCCTCCAGCACGGAGTCGAGGCGCGGGCCGGCAGCGTCGCGATGCGCGACGGCGCGCCATCCGCCCCGGACCAGGCGCCGGATCCGGTCGAGCATCCGGTCGATCCCTGGAGCGGACCGCAGCATAGGGCCGGATTCGATATCCGCCCTCATTTCCACATCCTCCTAGCGAAGCAACATGGAGCAAGGCGGCATGATTGCCGGTCTGCGCCGGGCCTCGCCTGAGCACCCGGCATTATATGGTGATAATCTTCCCGGCGTCCGGTTCAAGGCCCTGCGATCCTACCCGGCGGCCCGCCGGGCGGGGGGGGGGGCGGGCCGCCCGACCAGGCTGGCCAGTTCCGCCTCGTCCAGAGTCTCCTTCTCCAGCAGCCGGCGTGCGGTGCGCTCCAGGACATCGCGGCGCTCGCGGAGGAGGGCCAGCGTCCGCTCCAGGGCTTGATCCACCAGGGCGCGCACCTCCTCGTCGATGGCGTTTCCCGTGGCCTCGCCATAATCGTGCCGGTTCGGCTCGGGAGGCAGCGCACCGGGGCCGCCGAGGAAGCTGCGCCCCTCGCGCTCATAGACCACGCTTCCGAGCTTCGCGGACATGCCGTAGCGCGTCACCATGCCGCGGGCGATGTCGGTGACGCGCTGCAGGTCGTCCGCCGCGCCGGTCGAGAGGTGGTCGAAGACCAGCAATTCCGCCGCGCGGCCGCCGAGCAGCACCATCATCTTGTGCTCCAGCTCCTCGCGGGTCATCAGGAAGCGATCCTCCGTCGGGCGCTGGATGGTGTAGCCGAGCGCGCCGACGCCGCGCGGGATGATGGAGATCTTGTGGACCGGGTCCGTCCCCGGCAGGGAGAGCGCGACCAGGGCATGGCCGGTCTCGTGGTAGGCGACCATCTCGCGCTCCTGCGGGCTCAGCACGCGTGTCTTCCGTGCCAGGCCGGCGACGATGCGCTCGATCGCCTCATTGATGTCGGTCATCTCGACCAGGCTGGCGCCGCGGCGGGTGGCGAGCAGGGCGGCCTCGTTCACGACATTGGCGAGATCCGCCCCGGTCATGCCGGGCGTCAGCTCTGCGACCCGTTCCGGGGAGACATCCGGCGCCGTCCTGATCCGGCGCAGATGCAATGCCAGGATCGAGGCGCGGCCTTGCTTGTCGGGGCGGTCCACCAGCACCTGCCGGTCGAAGCGTCCGGCCCGCAGCAGGGCGGGGTCCAGGATCTCCGGCCGGTTCGTGGCGGCGAGCAGGACCACACCCATGCGCGGATCGAAGCCGTCCAGCTCGACCAGGAGCTGGTTGAGGGTCTGCTCCTTCTCGTCATTGGCGCCGAAGCCGTAGGCGCCGCGGGCGCGGCCGAGCGCGTCCAATTCGTCGATGAAGATGATGGCCGGCGCCTTCTCCCGCGCCTGCTGGAAAAGGTCGCGCACCCGCGCGGCACCGACGCCTACGAACATCTCGACGAATTCGGCGCCGGAGATGGAGAAGAAGGCCACCCCGGCCTCCCCCGCCACCGCACGGGCGAGCAGCGTCTTGCCCGTCCCCGGTGGCCCGACCAGCAGCACGCCCTTCGGCACCCGCGCGCCGAGCCGGCCGTATTCGCCCGGATTCTTCAGGAAATCGACGATCTCCTTCAGTTCCTCCTTCGCCTCCGTGGCATCGGCGACGTCGGCGAAGGTGGTCTTGGTGTCGGTCTCGACATAGATCTTGGCACGGGACTTGCCGATGGACATCAGCCCGCCCTCCGCGCCCAGGCGTTGCGCATAGCGGCGGAAGACCAGCACCCAGAAGCCGATGAAGATCAGCGGCGGCAGCACCCAGGAGAGCAGGTTGCCCCAGAAGGGGTTGGGCACCACGCCGGTGAAGCGGACGCCGCCCGCTTCCAATTCGCGCGCGATCGCCTCCGGCACGGCGGTGGTGCTGACCAGCTTGCGACCGTTCGGCAGCGGCTCCTTCAATTCGCCGGTCAGGTGGGAGCCCTCCACCTGTACTGCAGCCACCTTGTGATCCCGCACCATCTGCAGGAAGTCGCTGTAAGGGACCTGCTCCACGGCCTGGTTCGCGGCGAACCAGCTCTGGAACAGCAGCAGGAGGATGAAGGCGGCGACCCAGTACCAGAGATGGGCGTGCATCTCCTTCCGCGAAGGCTTGCGATCCTCCGGCCGACGCGGGGTGCCACGGGGCGGCGTCTGGCGGAACCAATGACGGAGCTGCGCCAGTGGGCCTTTCTCCCCCGCATCTCGCCCGCGCGGGGTTACCTCCGGCTCGCCGGGGCGGGGTGTAGGGGCGTCGTTCATGGCTGTCCCTCTCCACGCTGTGCACATCACAGGGTTCCCGGCGATTACGCCGGCGGGTCTTCCGTCAGGACACACAATAGTACCTGATATTTCGCTGGGGGCCGGAGCCACCCGGCGGCGTCCTCGAAGGACCAAGCCCCACAGCCCATCACCCGATCACACGGGCCCGTGGCTTCCTCGCCGCTGGCGGTGTGCTGATCGAGGCGTTGCCGCAGTCGTGGAAATTGGAGAGGTCCAAACTGAGGACGATCAGAGCCGGTAGAGGATCGTGGCAACCGCAAGCGGATCGACCTGGCCGACCAGCAGCGACATGAGCGCGAAATCGCCGAAGCGGCGCTGCGGACGGGCTGCCGCTCGGTCGCCTGCCTACAATAACCCGGTGATCTTCCTGGACTATGCGGTGAATCTCAGGCGAGGCCGGGCTTCGCTGCGTCCACACGGGCATCATCCATGATCCTGCAGGCCAGGGCACCTATTGCCATGCCTACGGCGCGCCGCTGAGCCTGGAATCTGACGATGGATTGCCAGTGTGGTGCCTGCGGGACGCGCTGCGCCGGCGTGTTCGAGGGCGCGCTCAGCCAATGGAGCCGGGCCGCAGGCCCGTGGCGGTACGGGCGGGGGATAGTCCCGCCCGCCGGCACCTGCCTACCCCTTCAGCCGTGGCGGCTTCACCCGCGCAAGTTCGCATTGCGCGTCCAGCATCGCGGAGAAGTCCTTGCCGCCCCAGCCGCGGGCGCGGGCGCTGCTGAAGGCCTCCCGCGCCGCGGCGGCGACGGGCAGGGGCACCTTCGCCGCATTGGCCGCCTGCACGATCAGGGACAGATCCTTGTGCGCCAGGTCGATGGCAAAGCCCGGCTCGGTATCGCCGGCCAGCACCTTGTTCGGCCAGTTCACCTTGAGCTGCCCGTTGGTCGCGGTGGTGCCGTGCAGCACTTCCAGCGTCTTCTCCAGATCGAGGCCGAAGGCGGTGGCGAGCGACAGCGCCTCCGCATTCAGCTGGCAGAGGATGATGGCGAGGTAGTTGTTCACCAGCTTGGTGCGCGTGCCGGCGCCGGGGCCGCCGCAGTGGTGGATGGTGGTCCCCATCGCCTCCAGCAGCGGCTTCACCCGGGCGAAATCGGCATCGCTGGCGCCGACCATGAACAGCGACTCGCCTCGGTCCGCGTGCCAGGCGAGGCGCCCGACCGGTGCGTCCACGAAGCCCACCCCTCGTTCGGCGCAGGCGGCGGCCAGGCGGTCCGTGGTTTCCGGATCAACGGTGGACATGTCCATCACCAGCCCGCCGGGCCGCAGATTGGCCAGGATGCCGCCGGCGCCGAGCACCGTCTCCGTCACCTCCCGCGGCCCCGGCAGCATGGTGATGGCAATGTCGCAGGCGCGGGCCACCGCCCCGGCATCCGGGGCGGATTCCGCTCCCAGCGCCTCCAGCGCCTGCACCGGGTCCGGCGCGATGTCGAAGACCGTCATCGGGAATTGCCGGCGCCGCAGGTTGGAGGCCATGCCCCGCCCCATCCGGCCGAGGCCGATGAAACCCACCCTCTCGTAGTCCTGGCCCATGGACCGTCTCCTCTCCTGCCATAGGGAGCGGGAGACTGGCACCGCGACGGCGCGGGCGGAAGCCGGTGGGTCGTTGCACGGCACCGGGTTTTTCGCGCAAGCTTCGACGCCCAGAAAACGGACTGGGGGAGGAATACGAATGGACCGCCGCCGCTTCATCGCGGGCGGGGCTGTGGGCGCCGCAGGCGCCGCTGTCCTGGCCACGCCCAACCTGGCTTCCGCACAGCCGCGCATCCGCTGGCGCTGCCCCGGCAGCTTCCCGAAATCGCTGGATACGCTCTTCGGCACGCAGGAGCACATCGCGAAGCGCGTCTCCGAGATGACCGATGGCGCCTTCCAGATCCAGGTCTTCGGCCCGGGAGAGCTGGTGCCCGCCTTGCAGGTGATGGATGCGGTGGGCGCCGGCAATGTCGAATGCGGCTTCACCAGCGGCTACTACTACCTGGGCAAGGATCCGAGCCTGGCGATCGTCACCTGCCTGCCCTTCGGCCTCAGCAGCCGGCAGCACTGGGCCTGGCTGACGCATGGGCCGGCGAAGGAGCTCTATGCCGAGGTCTATCGTGACCAGGGCGTGGTCGGGATCCCAGCCGGCAACACCGCGGCGCAGATGGGCGGCTGGTTCCGCAAGGAGATCAAGAGCGTCGAGGATCTGAAGGGGCTGAAATTCCGCATCGCCGGATATGGCGGCGCGGTGCTGCAGAAGCTCGGCGTGGTGGCGCAGCAGATCGGTGGGCCGGACATCTACCCGGCGCTGGAGCGCGGCGTGATCGACGGGGCCGAATGGGTCAGTCCCTATGATGACGAGAAGCTCGGCTTCCACCGCATCGCCCAGTACTACTACTACCCCGGCTGGTGGGAGTATTCGCCCTCCGTGGACATGATGGTGAACGCCCGCGCCTGGGAGCAACTGCCGAGGACCTACCAGGCGGTGCTGGAAGCCGCCTGCGCCGAGAGCTGGCACTGGATGGCGGCACGCTACGACGTGCTGAACCCGCAGGCCATGCGCCGCCTCATCGCCGCCGGCACGCAGCTCCGTGCCTTCCCGCGTGACGTGATGGCGGCCTCCTACCGCGCCACCCAGGAATTCTATGCCGAGATCGGCGCGCAGAACCCGCGCTTCAAGCGCATCCATGCGGAGTGGGACAAGTTCCGCCTGGACCTGACCCAGTGGTTCCGCGTCTCCGAAGACAGCCTGGCGAATTTCCTGGCGGTGGCGACATCGCAGCGTTGAACGGAAAAGGGCCGCCGGGGGATGCCCCGGCGGCCCTTGCCGTACCAGTCGTTGCGCTTCAGCGCGGCGGCTCGATGCGGAAGCGGCGGAGCTGGATGTAGTTGTCCGCCGTCTGCACCACCTTCACATTCTGCCGCGCCGCCCAGACGATCTGCTGCTGGTGCAGCGGGATGAAGGCGACGTCGTCCTGCAGCATGCGGCTCGCCTCGCTGATCTGTTGCTGCCGCTTCGCCGGGTCGGTTTCCACCGCGATCTTGTCGACCAGGGCGTCGAAGGCCGGATTGGAATAGCCGGCGCTGTTGAACACGCCGCGCGCATTGCCCCGCGTGGCAGCCAGGTTGTAGAGGGAGTTGTGCGCGTCGCCGGTCGCCGGCGTCCAGCCCAGCATGTAGAAGCTGGTGTTGTAGCGGGGCGCGTTGATCTCGGCGAAGTAGCGGGCGCGGGTCTGCGCGTTCAGGGTGACCCGGATGCCGATGCGGGCCAGCATCGCGACCGTTGCGGTGCAGATCGCCTCGTCATTCACGTAGCGGTCGTTCGGGCAGTCCAGCGTCACGCCGAAGCCGTTCGGGTAGCCGGCCTCCGCCAGCAGCTTCTTCGCCTGCTCGATGTTGACGGCCGGGCGCTTGTCGTCCTCCTCGCGGAAGCCATTGACGCCGGGGCCGTAGAGCAGGTTGGTCGGCCGCGACTGGCCGCGCATGACGGTGCGATGGATGGCGTTGACGTCGATGGCCAGCAGCATGGCCCGGCGCACCCGCACATCCTGGAAGGGGTTGCGGCCCTGCACGTCGCTCTTCAGCAATTGCGGGCGGCTCTGATCCATGCCGAGGAAGATGGTGCGCAGCTCCGGCCCCTGGATGATCTGGATGCCCTGGGAGCGGCGCAGGCGCTCCACATCCTGCGGCGGCACGGTGTAGACGAAATCCACCTCGCCCGAGAGCAGCGCGGCCACGCGGGTCGCGTCATTGGCGATGACGTTCAGCTCGGCCCGGTCGATGTTGTGGACCGGCTTGTCCCACCAGTCCGGGTTCCGCTCCAGCACCGTGCGGCGGTCGGGCTCGCGCAGGACCAGGCGGAAGGGGCCGGTGCCCATGGCGTTGCGGGTGGCGTAATTCTCCTCCCGCGTCGTCAGGTCGGCCGGGCGGGTGGCGTTGTGCTTCTCCGCCCATGCCTTGGAGAACATGCCCCAGTTGGTGATCTCCTGGATCAGGATGGGGTCGGGCTGGTGCGTCTCGAATTCGACGGTGTGGTCGTCGATCTTGCGCACCTCCTTCACCGCGGCCAGCACGCCCTGGATGTTGGAACCCGGGGCGCGGGCGCGCTGGGCGCTGAACACCACATCATCGGCGGTGAAGGGCGTGCCGTCGGTGAATTTCACGCCACGACGGAGGTGGAAGCGCCAGACGGTGGGGGAGGGCTGCTCCCAGCGCTCGGCCAGGGCGGGCTCCGGCTCCATCTTGTCGTTGCGGCGGACCAGCGGCTCATAGATGTGGGAGCCGAAGGCGAGCAGGAAAGTCTCCTGCCGCGTGTAGGGGTCCATGGAGTTGACGTCGCCGTCATTGGCCCAGCGGAAAACGGTCTGGGCCTGAGCGGCGAGGCTGGTGCCGGCCAGGAGGGCGGCGGCAAGGGCAAGGCGACGCATCTTCTTCTCCCGAAGGCGTGAACGGCCGGCACTTACGCTACGGGGAGTAGAGGCTGTGGGGAAGGGGGGCTTGCAGGCTTCGCCATGCCCCTAAACGCGAACGGGGGCCCGAAGGCCCCCGTCCAGTCAGTCGCCATGGCGTCCGGTTCAGGCCGCCCGCAGCACCCGCGGCAGCTCCGCCACCGCTTGGTCGATCAGCTTCGCATCCGTCGCCGGGTCCATGCGCTCGGCGATGACGTTGCGCGCCGCGGCGGTGGCGATCTCCGCTGCCGCATTGCGGACCTCGCTCAGCGCATGGGCCTCGGCCGCGGCGATGCGGTCCATCGCCATGCGCTCGCGCCGCTTCGCGGCCGCTTCGGCCTCGGCGGCCGCAGCGGCGGCCACGCGCTCGGCCTCAGCCTTGGCGCGGGCGAGGAGCTGCTCGGCCTCCTGCAGGGCGGCGGCGCGGTCGGCCTCGGCCTGCTTCAGCAGGCGCTCGGCCTCGATCCGCAGGCGGGAGGCCTCCTCCAGCTCTGCCTTCACCCGCTCGGCGCGGGCGTCGAGCATGGAGGTGATGCGCGGCCAGCCGATGCGGACCAGCACCACGAAGAAGAGGATGAAGCTGACCAGTTCCCAGATATGGGGATCGGCCAGGATCGAGTTCCCTTCCATCAGGCATGCCCCCTGGCTTGCAGCTCCTGCTCCACCGCGCGGGCGATGGCGGCGCGGTCGGCGCTGCCGATCAGCTTGCCGACCAGCGCCTCGGCCGTGTCGGCCGAAACCTGGCGCAGTGCGCCCATGGCGGAATCCCGCGCCGCGGCGATGCGCTTCTCGGCTTCCACGATCTGGGCGTTAAGCCGCTCGTTGAAGGCCTCGGCCTTCTTCGCGGCCTCGGCCTGGGCCTGGTTCACCGCCTGGGCGATGGCGGCCTGGGCCTCGGCCCGGGCGCGGGCGGTGGCGGCGCGGTGCTCGGCCAGCGCGGCATCGGCCCGCTGCTTCGCCTGCTGTGCGGCTTCGAGGTCGCCCTCGATCCGGCGGCGCCGGGTCTCCAGCACTTCCGCCACGCGCGGCAGGGCGATGCTGCTCATGATGTAGTAGAGGATCCCGAAGATGATGAGCAACCAGACGATCTGGGCCAGCATCAACGGGTCGTCGAAGCGGAGCTGCGGCATCCCGCCGCCTTCTCCGTGCCCCTCGGCCGCATGCGCCATGGCCGGCAGCAGGGCCAGCAGGGATGCGGCGGCGAGGCGGATACGCTTGGTCATGCCCGTCTCCCTTGAACGCGGATAGGGCGCGCGGCCGGGTCTGGCCGGCGGCGCGCCCCGCATAGCCGGCCGCGTTCTCAGGTGAAGAGGATGAGGAAGGCGATCAGCAGGGCGAACAGCGCCACGGCTTCCGTCAGGGCGAAGCCCAGGATGCCGATCGGGAAGACGGCGTCGCGGGCGCCCGGGTTGCGGGCCACGCTGGAAACCATGGAGGAGAAGATGTTGCCGATGCCGACACCGACGCCGGCGAGGGCGATGACAGCAAGGCCGGCCCCGAGGGCCTTCGCGGCGAGAACGTCCATGACAGGTCCTTCCGATTGTCCTGGTGGGTGGTGGGGTGGGTGGTTCAGCCCGCGCGGCTCAGTGCAGGTGCACCGCGTCGTGCAGGTAGATGGCGGTCAGGATGGCGAAGACATAGGCCTGCAGAAAGGCCACGAGCAATTCGAAGGCATAGAGCACCGAGGTGACCAGCACCGGCAGCGCCGCCCCGAAGATGCCGATCACGCCGGCCGAGCCGATCATCACCACGAAGGTGGAGAAGACGATCAGCATGACGTGCCCCGCCACCATGTTGGCGAAGAGACGGACGGAGAGGCTGACCACGCGCGAGAGGTAGGAGATCACCTCGATCGGGATGATCAGCGGCGCCAGCAGCTTCGGCGCGCCCTGCGGGAAGAAGTAGGTGAAGAAGTGCCAGCCATGGATCACCAGGCCGACGATCGTCACCAGGATGAACACCACCGCAGCCAGGACGAAGGTGACGGCGATGTGGCTGGTGAAGGTGAAGGCGTAGGGGATCAGGCCCAGCAGGTTGCCGAGCAGGATGAACATGAACAGGCTGAAAATGAAGGGGAAGAAGCGCCGCCCCTCATCGCCGATCTGGCCGGTGGCCAGTTCATGCACGAATTCGTAGGAGGATTCCGCCAGCGCCTGCAGCCGCCCCGGCACGATGGCGCGGCGCGACATGCCCCAGATCATCAGCGCGCTGATCAGCACAACGGCCAGCAGCATGAAGGCGTTCGACTGGGTGAAGTTGACGGATCGGCCAATGGCGCCGAAAACCGGCTCCAGTTCGAACTGGTGCAGTGCGTCGATCTTGCCCTCGGCCGCCACGGTCGGCTCCCCTGCTCATCGAGACATCAGTCAGGCTGGCCGCGGCGCGGGGCGAACAGGCGGTAGACGTTCAGGATCCCGGCGACGGCGCCCAGGACGAAGAACAACAGGAAGAGCCAGGGCCAGGTCCCGAGCCACCGGTCCAGCAGCAGGCCGATCACGATCCCGACCCCCAGGGCCGAAACCACTTCGAGACCTGCGCGGAAGCCGATCCCCCACGGACCGGTCGGAAGGCCGCCTTGGCCGGATCCTTTCGGCTTGTCCAGGCCCTGCCGGGCCCGTGCCTCCTGGAGCCGCCGTTCGAAGCCGTCGCGCTCGTCCACCCTTGCTCCTCCGTTGCGGTTCCCCGCCGGAAGGCACCCGGCTCGTAAGGCGCCCCCCGCCTAGTGTCAAGCAAGTGCGAGCCCTCCGGGCGCGCTTCCGCCCGAATTCCACGGGGCAACGGCCAGGCCGTTGCGCTTCGATCCTGCGGGCCGGTTCACGGCTCCGGGCCATCCGGGGCCACATGCCGGTCGAACCGCTCAGCGCACGGGCTGCGCCTCGGCGAAGGCCCCGCTCTGCTGCCGCCAGAGTCTGGCATAGACGCCGCCTCGGCGCAGCAGTCCCTCATGCGTTCCTTCCTCCAGGATCCGGCCATGGTCCAGCACCACCAGCCGGTCCATCCGGGCGATGGTGGAGAGGCGGTGGGCAATGGCGATCACCGTCTTGCCGGCCATCAGCTCGGAAAGCTGTTCCTGGATCGCGGCCTCCACCTCGGAATCCAGGGCGCTGGTCGCCTCGTCCAGCACCAGGATGGGGGCGTCCTTCAGCAGCACACGGGCGATGGCGATCCGCTGCCGCTGGCCGCCGGAAAGCTTCACGCCCCGCTCCCCCACATGCGCGTGATAGCCGCGGCGGCCGCGCCAGTCCTGCAGCTCGCGGATGAAGCCGTCGGCATGGGCGCGGGCGGCGGCGGCCTCGATCTCGGCCATCTCCGCCTCTGGCCGGCCGTAGCGGATATTGTCGGCGATGGAACGGTGCAGCAGGGCCGTGTCCTGGGTCACCACGCCGATGGCGGCGCGCAGGCTCTCCTGGGTGACGGTGGCGATGTCCTGCCCGTCCACCAGGATTCGCCCCGCCTCCGGCCGGAAGAAGCCGAGCAGCAGGTTCACCAGCGTGGATTTCCCGGCGCCGGAATGGCCGACCAGCCCCACCCGCTCCCCCGGCGCGATGCGCAGGTCGAGGCCCTGCAGCACCCCCGTTTCCCGGCCGTAGCCGAAATGGATGTCCTCGAATCGGATCTCCCCACGGGTCACGCGCAGCGGCACGGCGCCGGGCGGGTCCGGGGCGGTCGGGGGCACGGCGATGCTGCCCATCGCCTCCTGCACCACGCCCAGGCTCTCGAAGATCGAGGTGACGTTGAAGGCGACCCAGCCGGAGATGTTGGCGATCTGCCAGGCCATCGGCAGCGCCGTGGCGACGGCGCCGAGGCCGATCCGCCCCTGGCTCCACAGCCACACCCCGGTCGCGGCCGTCGCGGTGATCATGGCGGCGTTCAGGCTGGCAAGGACGAAGCCATTGAGCGTCACCAGCCGCATTTGCCACCGGAAGGCCTCGTTCAGCGCGACCAGACCCTCCCGGGCGAAGGCATCCTCCTCCCGCGCCTGGGCGAAGAGCTTCACCGTCTGGATGTTGGTGTAGCTGTCCACGATCCGCCCCGTCAGCAGGCTGCGCTGCTCGGAGGCCTTGCGGGACCGCTCCCGCATCCGCGGCACGAGGAAGCGCAGCAGCGTGGCGTAGAGCAGGAACCAGACCGCGATGGGCATGGCCAGGCGCCAGTCGGCATTGCCCAGGAGGCTCAGCGCGGCGGTGCCGTAGACCAGGATGTACCAGACGGCGCTGATGACCTGGACCACGCTCTCCCGCAGCGCCGGGCCGGACTGCATCACCCGGTTGGCGATGCGCCCCGCGAAATCTTCCTGGAAGAAGGGCAGGCCCTGGCGGATCACCTGCCAGTGACTCTGCCAGCGGATCAGCGAGGTGAAATTCGCGTTGATACCCTGCTGGGTGATGAGGTTCTGCCCCAGGACTGCCAATGGCCGGCCGATGAGCACGATCGCCCCCATGCCCAGCAATTGCGGCCAGGCTTCGGTCCAGAGCGCCTCCGGCGAATGGCTGGAGAGCAGTGCGACCAACCGGCCGATGATGGCCGGAATGGCCGCATCGAGCAGCGCCACGACCAGACCCGCGATGAACAGCGCCAGGAACAGCGCCCGCGCCTGGCGGATGAAGTGCCAGTAGAAGCCGAGCAGCCGGTGCGGCGGTGGTTGTTCCGGGACCGGGGTGCCGAACAGGCGTGCGGCCGGTTCCCCCGGCGGCGCCACCGGATCGAGGATGCGTTCGAACAGGCCGAAGGGCATGGGCGGGACAACGCGCCCGCATCGCACCGGCGTCAAGCAACGAAGCGTGACCGTGCCTTCATCGTTCCGCCGCTAATCCGGTATCTCCTCCAGCGAGCGTGGCTCCCGGCCCTCTATGCCGTTGCGCTCGCGGCACCATCCGACCAGCGCCGGCACGGCGGGAAAGATGCCGTGCCTGGCGATTTGTCGCCGTAGTGGACCGGCGCCTGGCTGAAATCGGTCTCGACCAGCGGATGCCGAGGCGGATGGCCGATGAAGTCGAACGAGGTGCTGTCGCTGGTCGCGTCCACATCGGGCCGACGCTTCTCGACATCATCGCTGTAGCGGAGATCGGTGCGCTGCCCGGACATGGGACCTCACCTGCGGCTCGGGGTCCGGTCCGGACGCGCCGGTGCGGGGCGGTTTCCACTATGGGCTCAGCGCGGGTCGCCCCGCATGTCCTCGTACAGCCAGACCATGCGGTCCACGAACCAGAGTTTGCCACCCATCACCAGCACCAGACCCAACAGGGTCGGCCAGGGCAGCAGCAGGATGAGGCCATAGGCCAGCAGCACCGTGCCGAGACCAGCGACGGCACCGAGCACCCAGGGCAGCACCCGGTGCCGCGGCGGGATCGGCACCGCCTTCCGCTGCAGCCAGATCCGTTCCCCCATCACCCCCTTCGCCGCCCAGCTTTCCGTATTGCGCGGCGGCGGGAAGGCACGGGGGTTCAGCCAAAGCCAGAGCAGCAGTAGGCCAACCGGCAGCGCCGCCCACCAGCCGATCCAGGCCCGGCTCCAGACCGCCAGCACCAGCAGGGGCGTGGTCGCCACCCGGGTCCAGACACTCCAGGGATTGGCGTGCCGTGCCCAGCCTTCCTGGTCGAGCCGGAAGGCGGCGGCGAGACGCTTGCCCGCGATGTCAGCCGCCCTGGCCCTGCATCATGGCCTGCATGCGCCGGGTGATCTCCTCCGGCGGCACATCCTCGACATGGGTGGCGATGTGCCAGAGATGGCCGAAGGGGTCCCGCACCGCGCCGGAGCGGTCGCCGTAGAACTGGTTCGCGACCGGACGGATCACCTCCGCCCCCGCCGCCACGGCGCGGTCCAGCGTGGCATCCACATCCGCAACATAGAGGTGCAGCGTTACCGGCGAGCCGCCAAGGGCGGTGGGGCTGCGGTTGCCCCAGTCCGGGCAGGCATCGGACAGCATGATGACGCTGTCGCCGATCTCGATCTCGGCATGGCCGATCTTCCCGCCCGGCATGGGCAGGCGCATGCGCTCGCGGGCCCCGAAGGCCTCCGCATACCAGGCGAGGGCGCGCTCGGCACCCTCCACGGTCAGATAGGGGGTGACGCTACGGTAACCGGGCGGGATCGGTGGCACAGGCATGGCTCTCTCTCCCTTCATTGCAGGCCCATCCTGGCATGGGGCGCTGCCTGAATGGAAGAACAAAATATGAACAATACCAAGTGTTATTCCACCCGCGGCCCCTCCGCCATCTCCACGGCCCGGCCGAGATCCACGCTGAGCAGCCGGCTCACGCCCCGCTCCTGCATCGTCACGCCATAAAGCCGGTGCATGCGCGCCATGGTCAGCGGGTGGTGGGTCACGATCAGGAAGCGCGTGCCGCTCTCCGCCGCGATCGCATCCAGCAGGTCGCAGAGCCGCTCCACATTCGCGTCGTCGAGCGGTGCGTCCACCTCGTCCAGCACGCAGACCGGGGCCGGATGGCAGCGGAAGATGGCGAAGATCAGGGAGAGCGCGGTCAGCGCCTGCTCCCCGCCCGAGAGTAGGGACAAGGCGGAAAGCTTCTTCCCCGGCGGCTCGGCATAGATCTCCAGCCCCGCCTCCAGCGGGTCCTCGCTGCCGACCAGGGCCAGGTGCGCCCGTCCGCCGCCGAAGAGGCGGGTGAAGAGGCTGCGGAACTCCGCATCCACCTTGTCGAAGACGGTGCGCAGCCGCTCCCGTCCCTCCCGGTTCAGATGGCCGATGGAGCCGCGCAGCTTGGCGATGGCGGCGGTGATCTCCTCCCGTTCCCGCGTGATGGTGGCGATGCGCTCCTCGATCTCCGCCATCTCCACATCGGCGCGGAGATTGACCGGGCCCATCTCCTCCCGCTCCTTCACCAGCCGTTCCAGCTTGCGGCGGGCCTTGTCCTCGGCGGCGTCGGAAAGCTCGCCCGGCTCGGGCAATTCGGCGCCTTCGCCGAGGCGTTCGACGATGCGCTCCTCCACTGCGGCGGCGGCGGTGCGGGCCTGCTCGGCGGCGCTTTCGGCGCGGAGCTGCGCCTCGCGCGCCGCGGCGAAGGCGGCATCGGCGGTGCGGCGGGCCTCGGCGGCGGCCTGGCGCTCGGCCTCGGCCGCGGCGAGGGCGGCGGCGGCTGCTTCATGCGCGGCCTCGGCCTCGGCCAGCAGGCTGCCGGCCTGGCGGCGACGGGCGGCGGCGGCTTCCGGCGCCTCGGCCAGCCCGTCCCGCTCGGTTCGGGCCTCGGCGGCGCGGCGGCGCAATTCCTCCAGCCTTCCGGCAGCATCGGCGCGGCGGCTGGCCCAGTCGGCGCGTTCGGAGGCGATGGCCTGCCGGCGGGCGGCCAGCCGCTCGCCCTCGGCCCGCAGCGCGGCATGGGCCTCGCGCGCCGTCACCTCCTGGGTGCGGGCAGCGGAGAGGGCCTGCCGTGCCTCCTCCACCCCAGCCCGGATTGCCGCCAAGTCGGGCAGGGCGGCCTGCGCGGCCCTGGCCTGCTCCAGTGCCGCGGCGGCCTCCCGGGCCTCCTCGCTCACCCGCTCAAGCTGCGGGGCGAGGGCGCCGATCCGGCTTTCCGCCTGGGCGGCGGC
>Ga0207747_1000872_pt1 | contig 26619 bp, 31 predicted proteins | sample HigsolmetaGSP11D_FD_184839 | JGI IMG/M metagenome (GOLD analysis project Ga0207747, IMG submission 184839) | High solid enriched microbial communities from the Joint BioEnergy Institute, USA - SP1-1-D (SPAdes) | ecosystem: Engineered > Bioreactor > SSF (Solid state fermentation) > Aerobic >...
GGCCTGGCCTCCTTGCCCGTCTCGTCCAGCACCGGCCTCGCCGCCGGCTCCGAGAGGGCGGCCAGATGCGGCGCTGCGCCCTCGCCGAGCGAGGAGGCCAGGCCGATGCCGGTGATCCAGACGGGCTCGGTCATGCCGGGACCGCTCCGGTGAGGCCGATGCGCGCCGCCTGGGCGCGCAACGCGGCCTCCAGCTCCGGCGCCGGGAAGGGCAGGGTGCGCAGGGTCAGTTCGGCATCGCAGATGCGCTTGCCGGCCGCGCTGACGCGGCCGGCGGTGATCGCGTAGCCGGAACCGTCATGCACCAATGTCGCCTCGATCGTCAGCACCGTGCCGGGGGTGACCCAGCTCCGCAGCTTCGCCTCCCGCACCGCGGCCAGGAAGGGCATGCGGGTGAAATTGTTGCGCGCCATCAGCAGGTAGCCGGAGGCCTGCGCCATGGTCTCCACCAGCAGCACGCCGGGGACGAGCGGGTGGCCGGGGAAATGTCCCTCGAAGACCGGGCTTTGTTCCGGCACCGTGGCCTCGGCCGTCAGGGTTTCCGGGGCGACCGCGACGACGCGGTCGATCATCTGGAAATATTCGAGGCGCACGGCGGCAGGATCAGGCGCTGGCGGGCTTTGCCGCCACCAGTTCCTCGATGCGCGCCGCCAGGTTCTTCATGACGAAATACTGCTCGGCGGGCGTCTGGCCGGAATTGACCTCCTGCGTCCAGGCCTCGACCGGGACCTTGATGCCGAAGGCCTTGTCGATGGCGAAGACGATGTCGAGGAAGTCGAGGCTGTCTATCCCCAGATCCTCAATGACATGGCTGTCGGGCGTGATCTTCTCGCGCGGGACGTCGGACGTCTCCGCAATGATGTCGGCGATGCGGTCGAACGCCGAGGCCATAGGGGATTCTCCGGGACAGGCGGGGTAAGCAGTCAGGGTCTTTGGCGCGATTGGGCCATCTTGGCAAGCACCGGGCCGGCCAAGCAGCCTCCGCTCGCCCCGCTTTCCGGGCCAGCGGCGTGATCCCGGGCTGCCGAAGGAGGAAGTGCCGGGCGAGCGGCAGAGCCGCTTCCGTGCCCTCGCTCTCGCTTCGCGCGCTATGTCGAGCTTCTGCTCACGCTACGGGGGGCGGAGTAGGGGCGGCCGGACTCGAACCGGCAAGACCTTGCGGTCGGGGCATTTTGAGTGCCCTGCGTCAACCAATTCCGCCACGCCCCCATGCGGGAACGAAGGGATAAGGCGGGTGCCGGCGTGGCGCAAGCGCCTCAGCCGCCCGGCTCCTCTGCCATGGCGGTCTTGAATTCGGCCGGGGAGGTGATCTCGATCAGCTCCAGATCATCCGAATGCGCGAGCTCGCGGTGCCGGATCCGGGGCGGCTGGTAGACGCAGTCGCCGGGCTGGAGCAGCACTTCCCCGATATCCTCGTATTCGAAGCGCACCCAACCCTTCAGGACATAGACCATCTGGAAGGCCAGGTCGTGCGTGTGCCAGTGCGGCTGGGCGTGCTGGCCGGGGACGGCGCGGATGACATGCGCGCCGACGGCGCCGCCCGTCGCCTCCCGGATGCCGAGGTCGCGATAGGTGAAGAAGGCGCGCAGGCCGGAATCGAACCGTGCCGCCGCGGCATGGCGGACGGTGGTGCGGCGCGGGGTGGGGGCGTCGTCGGGCATGTCGTCCTCCCTGATCCGTGATGCGATTTTCACGAGTCCGCATTGTCTCGTGCCATTGCCGCGGGATCGCCAGCGGTCCCAGCCTGCAATCCCCCGGTGCGGAAGGGAAGCTTCGCATGCGGGACAGGTTTCGCCAGCCCTGGCCCTCTGGCGGACGGAGCGGCCGGATTCCGCCTGACAGGGAGGGCTCTCTTGCCGGATGGGTAATTTTCCACCACAATTTTGTCATAATGACTGTTGGAGCGGCTCAAACGAAACTAGTGTCCCGCCGCATGGCCGGGACCCTCATCCTTCCGCCGCCCCCCCTGCAGCCCGGCCTGGGTCCGTTCGGGGATGCGGCGCTCTTCCTGGACTTTGACGGCACGCTGGTCGAGATCGCGCCGCGGCCGGATGCCATCCATGTCCCACCCGACCTGCCGGGCCTGCTGCTGCGGCTGTCCGAGGGGCTGGACGGCGCGCTGGCCGTGGTCAGCGGGAGGCCGCTGCGCGACCTTGACCACTACCTGCCGGTGCCCATCGCCAAGGCCGGCGACCACGGCGCTGCCTTGCGCCCGGATCCCGACCGGCCGCCGGAGCTTCCGCACCTGCCGCATCCCCCCGTCTCCTGGCGCGCCCGCGCCGTGGCGCTGGTCGAGAAGCATCCCGGCGCGCTGATCGAGGACAAGGAGCACGGCTTCGTCCTGCACTACCGCCAGGCGCCGGAGGCCGGGCCGGAGGCGGAGGCGCTGCTGCGCTCCCTGGTGGCGGAGGATCCTCTGGCCTTTACCCTGCTGGAGGCGCGCATGGCCTGGGAGGTACGGCCGCGCGGCGCCTCCAAGGCGACCGCGGTGCGGGCGCTGATGGACCGCGCGCCCTTCGCTGGCCGCCGCCCGCTCTTCATCGGCGATGACGTGACGGATGAGGAGGGGATGGTGGCCGCCCGCAATTTCGGCGGCGAGGGGCTCCGCCTGCAGGACGCCTTCGGCGGCCCGGCGGCGCTGCGGGACTGGCTGGCGCGAGCCCTGCTGCCATGAACCGCCTGGTGCTCGTTGCCAACCGCGTGCCCAACCCGAGGGAACGCGGTGCCACCGCCGGCGGCCTAGCCGTGGCCCTGAAGGACGCCGTCGCCCGCCGCGAGGCCCTGTGGTTCGGCTGGAGCGGCCATACCGCCGAGCGCACCGCGGAACAGCCCACGGAGGTCCGGCATGGGCGGCTGACCTATGCCACCCTCGACCTGGGGCGGGAGGACTACCGGCGCTACTACCAGGGTTTCGCCAATGCGACGCTCTGGCCGACCCTGCATTACCGCCTGGGCCTCTCCCAGTTCAGCCGCGAGGACTATACCGGCTACCGCAAGGTCAACGCTGCCTTCGCCGCGGCGCTGGCGCCGTTGCTGCGGCCGGACGACCTGGTCTGGGTGCATGACTTCCACCTCTTTCCCCTGGGTGCGAAGCTGCGCCGGCGCGGTTGCCGGCAGCGGCTGGGCTTCTTCCTGCATGTGCCCTTCCCGCCGCATGCGCTGTTCACCGCCCTGCCGCGTGCCGACGAATTGCTCGCGGACCTCGATGCCTATGACGTCATCGGCGTGCAGACCGAGGACGACGCCGCCAATCTCCGCGGCGCGCTGATCGCGGAGGGCATGCCGGAGGCGGCCGCACGGGTCGGTGCCTTTCCCGTCGGCATCGATGCCGAGGCCTTCAACCGCATGGCGATGAAATCGGCGGCGGGGACGGAGGCGCAGCGGCTGCGGCAGAGCCTCGCCGGCCGGGCGCTGGTGCTCGGCGTGGACCGGCTGGACTACACCAAGGGGCTGCCGCAGCGCTTCTGCGGCTATGGCGACCTCCTGGCGCGCTATCCGCAGCACCGCTCGAAGGTGACCTATCTGCAGGTGGCGCCCGTCTCCCGTGGCGATGTCGCGCAGTACCGGGCCTTGCGGCGGGAACTTGACGAATGGGTCGGCCGCATCAACGGCCAGCATGCGGAGCCGGACTGGACGCCGCTGCAATACATCACCCGCGCCGTCTCCCGGCCCAATATCGCCGGCTTCATGCGCATTGCCCGCATCTGCCTGGTGACGCCGCTGCGCGACGGCATGAATCTGGTGGCGAAGGAATACGTGGCGGCGCAGGATCCGGAGGATCCGGGTGTCCTGGTGCTGTCCCGCTTCGCCGGTTCGGCGCCGCAGCTTGCCGGAGCGCTGCTGGTCAACCCCCTGGACCCGGACGACATCGCCGAGCGGCTGGACGAGGCCCTGACCATGCCGCGCGAGGAGCGCATCGCCCGCTGGCGGCCGATGGATGCGGAAGTGCGGGAGGGCAGCGCCAGGGCCTGGTGCCGCAGCTTCCTCACCGTGCTGGAGGGCGCCACGGAACTGGCGTGACGCCCTCCCGCGCGCGGATCAGCTCATCGGCACCGCGACATGGGTGCGGTAGCCGGCATGCTTCGCCTGCAGGCGGTCATACAGGCCGCGCAGGTTGGGCAACTCCGCCCGCTGGATCGGCAGGGCGAACCAGCGATGCAGATAGGGGCCGAGGCAGATATCGGCGAGCGAGAAGCCGCCCGCCACATAGTCCTTCCCGGCCAATTGCCGGTCCACGATGCTCCACATCGCCTCCGCTTCGTCGCGCGCCCTGGCTGCGGCGGCGTAGTCGCGCTTCGGCTCCGGGATGCGGACATAGGTGAAGAAGATGGTGGTCATCGGCCCGTTCAGGCTGGCCAATTGCCAGTCCATCCAGCGTTCCACATCCGCGCGTGCCTTCGGTGCCTGCGGATGCAGCGGGCTGCCCGGGGCACGGGTCGCGACCAGATAGCGCAGGATGGAATTGCTCTCCCAGAGGGTGAAGCCGTCCTGTTCCTCGATGGTCGGCACCCGGCTGTTCGGGTTCATGGCCAGGTAGAAGGGCTCCTTCGTCCGCCCGAATTCGCCGCCGGCATCGATGCGCTCATAGGGGATGCCAAGCTCCTCGCAGAGCCACAGCACCTTCATCACATTGCTCGAACTGGCGCGGCCCCAGATCTTCAGCATCGCGTTCCCTCCTGTCCTGACGCGGTCAGCCTAGCACCGGGGCGCGCATGGTCCAGTTGCGTCGGGACCGAGGGAGGGCCAAGAAGATGCCGATGGCTCCCGCCCTGCTCCTGGCCGTGCTCGCCGCCGCCGCGCCAATCTTCGCCCGCGCCAGCGAGGATCTGTTCGGCTTGGCGCCTTGCGAACTGTGCCTCTGGCAGCGCTGGCCCTACTGGGTGGCGGCCGGGCTGGCCCTGGCCGGGGTGCTGCTGCCGCGCCTCCGCCGGCCGCTGGTGGCGCTGGCGGCGGTGGCGGTACTCGCCTCCGGCGTGGTGGCGGCGTTTCATGTGGGGGTGGAGCAGGGCTGGTGGCCCTCGCCATTGCCGGGCTGCCAGGCGCCGCGCTCCTCGGGCGGGGGAAGCGTGGAGGACTTGATGCGCTCCCTGGCGCCGGCGCCCACCAAGCCCTGCGACGCCCCGACCTATCTGATCCCCGGCCTGCCGCTCTCCATGGCAGCGATGAACCTGATCTATGCGCTGGGACTCGGCGGGATCGCGCTGATCTGGACGGCGAGAGGAAGACGGCAATGACCAAGAGGACGGGCGAGGGGCGCCTCCCCGGCGATCCGACTCCGCGAGAGGTGGTGGCGCGGACCATCCGCGTGGACCATGCCGGGGAATACGGGGCGAAGCGCATCTACCAGGGCCAGCTCGCCGTGCTGCGCGGCACGAAATGGGAGCCGCTGCTGCGCCACATGCAGGCGCAGGAGCAGGTGCATCTCGACACCTTCTCCCGCCTGATCGGGCAGCGGCGGGTGCGGCCGACGGCGCTGCTGCCCCTGTGGCATGTCGCGGGCTTCGCGCTCGGCGCTGCCACCGCCATGCTCGGCCACCGCGCCGCCATGGCCTGCACCGTGGCGGTGGAGGAGGCGATAGACGAGCATTACCGGTCCCAGGAAGCCGCGCTGGGAGAGGACGAGGCGGAGCTGAAGGCGCATATCGCCCAATTCCGTGCGGAAGAACTGGAACACCGCGACATCGGCCTGGAGAATGAGGCCGAGCAGGCGCCGGCCTATCGCCTGCTTTCCGCCGCCATCAAGGCTGGCTGCAAGGCCGCCATCCGGATCAGCGAGCGGATCTGACCGCCGTATCGCACGAGGAGAGGAGACCGCGCGTGACCAGCCTGCCCCTGCCGGAAGCCGATGCGGCGACCACCGAATCCGTGAAGGACTGGCTCTCCCGCTTCGCCGCCTGCGTGCGGGATGTGGACTATGCCGCCGCCTATCCGTTCTGGCACGAGGACATCATCATCTTCGGCACCTATCAGGAGCTGGTGCGAAGCCGGAAGGCCTGGACCGAGACGCAGTGGGACAATGTCTGGCCGCGCACCGAGGGCTTCACCTTCGACCTGGCCAATACCACCGTCCTGGCCTCCGCCGACGGTTCCATGGCGGTGGCGGTCGCCCCCTGGACCAGTACCGGCTTCCATGCGGACGGCACGCCCTTCGACCGGCCCGGCCGCGCGACCATCGTGCTGGCGCGGCAGCCGGATGGGCGGTGGCTGGGTGTGCATTCGCACATGTCGCTGCAACGGGGCGTGCCGCAGGACAGCCATGGCAAGCGGCTCGTGAAGGCGCGGTAGCCCCCCGCACATCCCCTGATGCGTCCCTGCCACAACCGGCAGCGGCATGCCCGGTCATCCCCGGAACGGGCGGAACATCCGCCGCGGCTCGCCGTTGGGGCCTCCACGCCGGTTCTTCGTTACGTGATGGATGGGGCCACAGGGCATGGTGCGAACCGAATTCACAACCGGGCGCAACGAGTCCTTGGACGCACTGCGCGGCTTCGCGGCGGCGATGGTCGTGCTCTGCCACGTCATCCTCTTCGCCCCGCCGGGCGGTCCCACATTCGGCTGGTTGCTGCACTTCACGCCGCTCTACCTGCTCTTCAGCGGCCGGGCGCCGGTGATCTTCTTCTTCGTGCTCAGCGGCTATGTCCTGACGCTCTCCCTGATGCGGCCGGGGGCGCCGGGACCTGTCGGCTTCGCGCTGCGCCGGGCCTGCCGGCTGCTGCTGCCGGTGACAGGGGCGGTGCTGCTCTCCGCCGCGCTGCGGCGGATCAGCTTCGCCGGCCCGCTGCCGGAGTATAGCTGGTACGTACAACAGATCATGTGGGTGCCCGCTCCCGGCGCGGGCGACCTGCTGCGGCAGTCATTTCTGATCGGCGCCGAGGGGCAATTCGGGCTGGATCCGGCGCTCTGGTCGCTGGTGCATGAGTGGCGCATCTCGCTGGTGCTGCCGGCGGTGCTGCTGTTCCGCCACCGGCCCCTGCTGCTGCTGGCGCTCGGCTTGCCCCTGCAGGGGCTGGCCTTCGCCGGCGGCGTGGATCCGGGCCGGACCATGCTCGGGCCGCATCTGCATTCGACGCTGGTGGCCACGCTCTATTTCAGCGGCGCCTTCACGGCCGGGGCGGCGCTGGCCCTCGGCGGGGCGGGGCTGCGGCTGGAGGGGCAGGCCCGCTTTGCAGCCTGGGTGGCCCTGCTGGGCTGTGTCTGGCTGCAGTCCGACCTGGCCTATATCGGCGGCTCCCTGCTGCTGATCCTGCTGGCGCGGGAGGGTGGCCGGCTGCCGCGGATGCTGGTGGCGCCGGTGCCGCGCTTCCTCGGGCGGATCTCCTACAGCCTCTACCTGGTGCACATGTCGGTTCTGGCCTTCGCGGCGCATACGACGCATGGCTGGCTGCCGCCCTGGGTGGCGCTGAGCCTGGGCGCGCTGGCCTCCCTGCCGGTGGCGGCGCTGTTCCACGCCCTTGTCGAGGTGCCGTCGCACCGGCTGAGCCGGCGCATTGGCCGCCGGGGAACGCGGCTGGCGGTATTCGGGGCTCAGCTCTCCAGCTCGATGTCCCAGTACAGGTAATCCCGCCAGCTTTCGTGCAGGTAGTTCGGCGGGAAGTGGCGGCCGTTCTCCTGCAATTCCCAGCTTGTCGGCTGGCGCGGCGGGTGGCGGGGGAACATCCGGCACTCCCGCGGCAGCTTGTTGCCCTTGCGCAGGTTGCAGGGGCCGCAGGCGGTGCAGACATTATCCCAGGTGGTGCGGCCGCCGCGGCTGCGCGGCACCACATGGTCGAAGGTCAGGTCATGCGTCGGCCGGCTCTCGCCGCAGTACTGGCATTCGAAGCGGTCACGCAGGAAGACGTTGAAGCGGGTGAAGGCCGGGCGCCGGGCCGCCGGGATGTATTCCTTCAGCGCGATCACGCTCGGCAGCCGCATGGACATGGTGGGGGAGCGGACCTGCGCCTCGTACTCGCTCAGCACCGAGACGCGGTCGAGGAACACCGCCTTCACCGCGTCCTGCCAGGCCCAGAGCGAGAGAGGAAAGTAGGAGAGCGGACGGAAATCCGCGTTCAGGACCAGGGCAGGGAATGCCTGCCCCCCGATACTCCCCGCGACTGTTCCGCCGTCAGGCAAGCGCTGCTCCCTTCCAGGGCGCGCCACCCGGGAATGCCCTGACGAAAACGCCTGCGCTTCCGCAGGGAACCCAAGCCTTGGGGCCTGTCACGACGGAGAGGCCCCAGATGCTGTGGCGCCGTCGTGTTCCTGGCGCATAAATGCCAGCCTGCGTGCCGCAGCGCAACACTGGGCGCGATTTCTTTTCTTAACGCGCTGTCATGTGTCGGGCCCCAGGCCGAAGCCCTGGCGCAACGCCTTCGCCCCGGCGGCAACGCCTGCATCGTCAATGCCATGCGCCAGGCCGGGGATATAGAGTGCCCGCACCGGCACCCCGGCGGCGCGCAGCGTCGCTTCGGCCATGCGGCTGGCCTGGACGGGCACCACGTCATCCGCCTCGCCATGCACGAGCAGGACGGGCGGGCGGCAGGCGATCTCGGCGGCGAGCGACTCGGGCGCCAGCAGCGCGCCGGAATAGGCCAGGATGGCGGCCGGGGCGGTGGCACGCCGAAGCCCGGTGAACAGGGCGGTCATCGCCCCCTGGCTGAAGCCCATCAGCGCCAGGGCGGAGGGCGGCAGGGAGAGGCGCACCAATTCCGCTTCCAGGAAGGCCTCCACCATGGGTGCCACGGCGCGCACCCCGGCAGCCAGACGGGCCGGGCTGCGGTCCTGCAGGCTGAACCACTGCCGGCCGAAGGGGGCCATGTCGCAGGGGGCAGGGGCGTTCGGCGCGATGAAGGCGGCCTCCGGCAGCGCCCGTGCCCAGGCGGGCGCCAGGTCGATCAGGTCCCGGCCGTCGGCGCCGACGCCATGCAGCAGCACCACCAATTGCCGCGCCGGGCCGCCCGCCAGCGGGCCGAATCGGGGTCCGTCCAGTTGTGCCATGCCCTTGCTCCCTGTGCCGGCTTCCCGCTACCCGGACCGCCCGATGGCCGCAACCGACCTGCCATTCACCCCGCCGCCAGGGGCGGTGACGCGCTTCGCCCCCAGCCCGACCGGGTTGCTGCATCTCGGCCACGCCCATTCCGCCCTGTTCGGCTGGAGCCTGGCGCGCCGCGCCGGCGGGCGCTTCCTGCTGCGGCTGGAGGACATAGACGCCACCCGCTGCCGCCCCGAATTCGCCGCGGCGATCGAGGAGGACCTGGCCTGGCTCGGCCTCTCCTGGGATGGCCCGGTGCGGATGCAGTCCCGCCACATGGCCGAGTACCGCGCCGTGCTGGACCGGCTTTCGGCGCGCGGGCTGCTCTATCCCTGCTTCTGCACCCGCGCGGAGATCGCGCGGGAGGTCGCAGCCGCCGGGCATGCGCCGCATGGTCCGGACGGGCCGGCCTATCCCGGCACCTGTCGGCGCCTCTCCGCCGGGGAGCGGGCGGCGCGCATCGCCCGCGGCGATCCCTTCGCGCTGCGCCTGGACATGGCGGCGGCGCTGGAGCAGGCGCCGCGCGACCTCTCCTTCCACGAACTCGGCGAGGGGCGCATCCGCTGCGACCCGGCGCCTTTCGGCGATGTGGTCCTGGCGCGGAAGGACACCCCGGCCAGCTACCATCTCTGCGTCACCCATGACGACGCGCTGCAAGGCGTGACGCTGGTGACCCGCGGCCTGGACCTGCTGCCGGCCACGCATCTGCACCGGCTGCTGCAGGCGCTGCTGGGCTGGCCGGAGCCGCTCTATGCGCATCACCGCCTGCTGACCGATGCCGCGGGCCGCCGCCTGGCCAAGCGCGACCGTGCCACCACCCTGCGCGCCCTGCGGGAAGCCGGCCACAGCCCGGCCGAGGTGCGCGCCATGGCCGGCTTCCCGGATTCCGCCTGAGTCGCCCGGCTGGCGGGGCGCCGGGTGGCCCGGAGCTGCGAATCGGTTCGCAAGGCGACAGCCCTGGCTGGCGAGTTTCGCGGAAGGTGGTAGCTCTGGCCGGATGGCGAACCGAACCGGCCTGCCGCGGGCAGAGACCACCGGACTATTCTATCTGCTCGTGGCCGTGGTGGGCTGGGGCTCGAACTGGGCGCCGCTCAAGCTGCTGCTGCGGGAATTGCCGCCGCTGGCGGGCCGTGCCGCGGCCGGGCTGGCGGCCGCGGTGGCGCTGGCGCTGCTGCTCCGTGCCGCCCGCATCCCGCTCGGCGTGCCGCGCGGGCTCTGGCCGCGGCTGTGGCTGGCGGCACTTCTCAACATCAGCGCCTGGATGGGGCTGGCGACGCTCTCCCTCGGCTGGCTGGATGCCGGGGAGGCCTGCATCGTTTCCTACACCATGCCGGTCTGGGCGGCGCTGCTGGCCTGGCCGGTGCTGGGGGAGCGGCTGACGCCGCGGCGCCTGCTGGCGCTCGGCTGCGGGCTGGCCGGGCTGCTGGTGGTGGTCGGCGGGCGCGGGCTGGATCTCGGCCTGGCCAAGCTGCCGGGGGTGGGCCTCGCGCTGGGCGCCTCCGTGCTCTTCGCGCTCGGCACCGTCATCACCAAGCGCTGGCCCCTGGCCATGCAACCGGCGGCGAGCGTTGTCTGGCAGGTGGGGCTCGGCATGCTGCCGCTGGTGGTGGCCAGCCTGTTTCTGGAACGCCCGGATTTCGCCGCGCTCTCCGCCCAGGGCTGGGCGTTCCTGATCTATATGGCGGCCGTGCCGCTCTGCCTCTGTTATCTCGCCTGGTTCGCGGCATTGCGGCGGCTGCCGGCCTCGACCGCCACCATGGGCACGCTGCTGGGGCCGGTGGTGGGCGTGCTCGGCTCGGCCCTGCTGGTCGGCGAGCCCCTCGGCCTGCGGGAGATCGCCGCCCTGACCTTGACCCTTGGCGGCGTGGTGCTGGCGGTGCGCGGCTGAGACCCGGCCGTCACGCCTGCCGCACCAGGGCAATGGCTGGCGGCTGGCGGGGCGGCAGCCCGCGCCCGGCGGCGCCATAGCCCGGGCCGGCGGGCCGCGGCAGGGCGGCACTGGCGATGGTCTCAATGACGCGGGACTGGATGGCGATGGCGCGCTCCAGCAGCCGGCGGTTCTCGGTCCCAAGATGCCGGAGCCGGTTGGTCAGGTCCTCGGCGCTCTGCCGCATCGGGCCCTCGGCCCGCGATCCGGTTTTCGCTGCTGCGGCGCAGGCGGCGGCGAAGGCATCCGTCGCCTGCACCTTTGCGGTGGCGAGGCCGGCGGCGCGCGGCAGGTCCAGCGTCGCCAGCGCCTCGTTCTCAGCGCGCAAAGCCTCGGCCAGGCGCTGCCCGGCGGCGAGCAGGGCGTCCATCATCGTCTCGTACCCTCCTGGTTCGCGCCGGCGGATTGCCAGCGCAGCATCTCGCGCAGCACCATCTCGGCGATGCCGATGCCATGGCCGCTGCGGGCGGCGGCCCCGGCCATGGCGTCCAGCAGCATCGGCCGCCACTGCGCCTCCGCCGCCCCGCCGCCGAAGGCGGAGCGGCTTATGTCGACCGTGGCGAAGGCGGGTTGCAGCAATTGCGATAGCGCCTGCGCCTCGAAGTCCTGCGCCGCGCGGCGTAGCCTGGCGGGCGCGGCGGCAAGCTCGGCCTGGGTGATCGGGGCCGGCATCAGCGCAGCTCCAGCTCGGCCTGCAGGGCCCCGGCGGCCTTGATGGTCTGCAGGATGGAGATCAGGTCGCGCGGGCCGACACCCAGCGCATTCAGGCCGCGCACCAGTTCCTGCAAGGTGACGCCGCCGCGCAGCACGCCCATGCGCCGCTCCGCCTGGTCATCCACCTCGACATTGGTGCGCGGCACCACCGCGGTCTGGCCGCCGGCCAATGGGTTGGGCTGGCTTACCTGCGGTGTCTCGGTGATGCGGATGGTCAGGTTGCCCTGGGCGATGGCCACGGTGGAGACGCGCACATTGGCGCCCATGACGATGGTGCCGGAGGCTTCCTCGATGACCACGCGGGCCACTTGGTCCGGCTCCACCCGCAATTGCTCGATCTCCGCCAGGAAGCTCACCGGGTCGCGGCCGGCGAGGGAGAGCGCCACGGTGCGCGGATCGGTGGCGGTGGCGACTTGGCTGCCGGCAGCACGGTTGACCGCGGCGGCGATGCGGCGGGCGGTGGTGAGGTCCGGGTTGCGCAGCGAGAGCCGCACGCTGTTGCGCCCGGCCATGGCGTAGGGGATCTCGCGCTCCACGATGGCGCCATTGGCGATGCGGGCGCTGGTCGGCACGCCGCGCTGCACGCTGGCGGCCGCGCCACGCGCGGCGACGGCCCCTGTGGCGACGGCGCCCTGGGCGACGGCATAGACCTCCCCATCCGCGCCGAGCAGCGGCGTGACCAGCAGGGTGCCACCCATCAGGTTCGTGGCGTCGCCCAGGGCCGAGACCGCGACATCGATCCGGCTGCCGGGGCGGGAGAAGGCGGGCAGGTCCGCCGTGACCATCACCGCCGCGACATTGCGGGTTTCGAGCTTCGTCTCGTTGTCGCGGGTGTTGACACCCAGACGTTCCAGCATGCCGATCAGCGTCTGGCGGGTGAAGATCGCGGTGCGCAGCCGGTCCCCGGTGCCAGGCAGCCCAACCACTAGCCCATAGCCGACGAGCTGGTTGTCCCGCACACCCTCGATATCGGCGATGTCCTTCAGCCGCACCGTTTCCGCCGCGGCAGGGACAGGCATGGCCCGGACGGAGAGCAGCGCCGTCATGGCCGCGGCCGCGAGGGTGATCTTCGCCCTTGTGAAAGCATTTCTGGCCACTCTGCTCTCCGTCCCACAGGCGGGGCAGAGGAGTGCAACCGGCGTGCCAGCCCTCCCCGGCCGGTGGGTGGTCCGCGGGGCGGCAGGGCTTGCCGGGTGCACGGCGCGGATTGCCGCCACTGGGCAGGAGAGGATGCAGGAGGCATTGCGATGCGGGGTGTCGGCAGGGTGACGGGCGGCACGGCCGCGATGGTGGGGCGGAGTGGCGGCCGCACCGGCGGCTTCTCGGTCAGGTGCGGCGCCGATGAGGTGGCGGGCAGCCTGGCCCTGGGTGGGGCAGCGCCGGTCGGGCTCGGCATGCTGGCCTTGCAGGAGAGCGGCAACGCCGCGGAGCGGGATGCCGCGGCGCGCCAGCGGGCCGAGTCGATCTTGAACGAGTTGCAGGGGTTGCAGGCCGACATCCTGGCCGGCGGGGGTACGGCGCCGGACCGGCTGGCCCGCCTGGCCGCGTTGGAAACCGGGGAGGATGGCGCCGATCCGGGCCTGCGGGAGGCCGTTCAGGCCATCGTGTTGCGCGCGAAAGTGGAACTTGCCCGTCGTGGCTGGCCGGCGCCTGTGTCATCTTCCTGAAATCCGCCATGTTTTTCAGCAATTTGTGGTCGTGCTCCCCTTTGCGCCGGTGGGGCCGCCCCTGTATGGTCCGCCCGCCTCCGGAACCCCCTTCTCCGGAGGAAATGGGGCCGTCCAGACAATGCTGATCACTCTGCCGCCAGATTACCGTCCGTCCGATAACGAAGAATTCATGAATCCCCGGCAGCTTGAGTACTTCCGCCGGAAGCTGCTGCGGTGGCGCCAGGACCTGCTGCGTGAGGCAGGGGATACCCTCGCCAGCCTCTCGGCCGGCGGCATCACCGAGGCGGACCTGACCGATCGTGCCAGTGTCGAGACCGACCGGGCTTTGGAACTTCGCACCCGCGACCGCGCGCGCAAGCTGATCGCCAAGATCGACCAGGCGCTGGAGCGAATCGAGAACGGGACCTACGGCTATTGCGAGGAAACCGGGGAGCCGATCGGCCTGAAGCGGCTGGAGGCACGCCCCATCGCCACCCTGTCCATCGAGGCACAGGAGCGGCACGAGCGGATGGAGCGGGTCCACCGCGACGACTGACCGACTCGGCACGGCAGCGGGCACAGGTGCCCGTTGCCGTGAGACAGCCCACAAGACAGGGGCCGGCGTTACGCACCTATTGGGTCGCACCTTTTAGTGGTGGCGCTTCGCTTCGTGCCGGCGACGGCGAATCCCTTCCTCTCGCCAGCAACGCCATTCCTCCAGGGCCGCCCCGGGCAGGGCGGCGGCGCAGAGGAACGGCAAGAGGACAGGCCGGCGGGCCATCGTCTCCGATTCTTCCTCCGAACCTTTAGGTCGCGACCGGCCGGCAACGCCGGATCCGGCGGGCGGGATGCTGGGGCCTGACAGCGGCGCCGCTCCCGGCCAGAATGAAGGCGGAGGAAACGCATGACCCCAACCCGCATCGGCAGACGCCAAATTCTGGCTGCGGCGCTGGCGGCGCCCGCCATCGCCAGGGCGCAAGGCTCGGCTTGGCCCAACCGTCCCGTGCGAATCGTGGTGCCTTTCCCGCCGGGCGGCTCGAACGACGTGATCGCCCGGCCGCTGGCGGATCGGTTGCAGGCGAAGCTCGGCCAGCCCTTCGTCGTCGAGAACCGGCCGGGGGCCGGCGGGGCCATCGGGGCGGCACAGGTCGCGCAGTCGCCGGCGGATGGCTACACGCTGATGGTCAGCTCCTCCTCCTTCTCCACCACGCCGGTGATCCAGAAGACGCCCTGGGATCCGGAGGCCAGCTTCGACGCCGTGGCCCTGCTGGCCCGCGCGCCCTTCTTCATCATGGTCAATCCGGGCCTTCCGGTGCGCAACGTGCCGGAGCTGGTGAAGCTGGCGAAGGAGAAGCCCGGCAGCATCAATTACGGCACCTCCGGCGCCGGCGGGATCAACCACTTCATCACCGAGTATTTCTGCCAGCGGGCCGGCATCCGCATGAGCCATGTGCCCTATCGCGGCACCGCGCCGGCGGTGACGGATCTGGTGGCGGGCAACATCCAGCTCATGATCACCACCGTAGCCAGCGCCAATGCCGCGATCCGGGAAGGGCGGGTGCGCGTCATCGCCGCCACCGCGCCAGGCGGCGGCCTGCCGCCGGAGGTCCCGCCGGTCCCCACGGTGAAGGAGCAGGGAGTGGATTACGAGGTGGCGATCTGGTGGGGCCTGCTGGCGCCACACGGCCTGCCGCGGGAGATTCGCCGCGCCATTCATGCCGCGGTCAATGACGTGCTGGCCGACCCGGGCCTGCTGCGCATCTATGATGCCGAAGGCGCCCGCCCCAGCCCGGTCGGACCGAACGACTACGCCGCAATCCTGCACGCCGACCTGGCCCGCTGGCGGGAGGTGGCGAAGGCCGCCAATATCCGCGCCGAATGACCGACGCCCCGACCGCGCATCGCAAGCGCTTCAACCCCGCCGCCACCGGTGCCCTGCATGGCGTCCGCGTGGTGGATCTCTCGCGCCTTGTTGCCGGCAACATGCTGACCAAGGTACTCGCCGACCAGGGCGCCGAGGTCATCAAGGTGGAGCCGCCGGAAGGCGACACGCTGCGCGCATGGCGCATCAAGGGCGTGTCCACCACCTGGAAGACGCTCTGTCGCAACAAGCTGAGCGTCTGCCTGAACCTGAAGAATCCGGATGGCATCGCAGTGGTGCGCCGCCTCGCCCGCGATGCCGCCATGCTGGTGGAAAGCTTCCGCCCCGGCGTGCTGGAGGCGATGGGCCTCGACCCCGGTGAATTGCTGAAAGCGAATCCGGAGCTGATCATCGTCCGCATCAGCGGCTGGGGGCAGGATGGCCCCTATCGGCACAAGCCCGGCTTCGGCACGCTGGTGGAGGGCTATTCCGGCTTTGCCGCCCAGAACGGCTTCGCGGACCGGGAGCCGGTGCTGCCGCCCATGTATATGGCCGATGGCTATGCCGGGCTCTATGGCGCCGCCAGCGCCCTGATCGCGCTGCGTCATGCGGAGGCGACCGGCATCGGGCAGGTGATCGATCTATCGCTCTTCGAGCCGATCTTCACCATGCTGGAGCCGCAGATGGCGAATTGGCGCCTGACCGGCGAGGTGAAGCCACGCACCGGCAGCCGCAGCACCAATGCGGCGCCGCGCAACGCCTATCGCACCAGCGATGGCGGCTGGGTCTGCCTCTCGGCCTCGACCCAAGGGATGACGGAGAAGCTGTTCCGCAGCATCGGGCGGGAGGATCTGATCCACGATCCGCGCTTCCGCACCAATGCCGACCGCGTGCGCAACGGGATCGAGCTGGACCGCATCATCGCCGAGTTCATTGGCGCGCGAACCATGGAGGAGGTGCTGGCGCATTTCGATCGCGCCGGCGTCACCATCGGCCCGATCATGGATGCCGAGCGGCTGGAACATGACCGCTACGTGATCGAGCGCGAGGCGGTGATCGAAGTCCCGGATGAGGAGATGCCCGGCGGCTGGCTGCCCATGCATGGGGAGGTGCCACGCTTCTCCGCCACCCCCGGTATCCTGGCCCGGCCGGCGCCACGCCTCGGGGAGCATAATGCGGCCATCCTCGGTCCCGCTCTGGGCGAGGCGGAGCTGGCCCGGCTGCGCGAGGCCGGGGTGGTGCACGATCCGGCGCCGGAACCCGTGGCGCCGTAACGGGCTTATCCCTGTCTCCGGGGCTGGAAGCCGGCCGCCGGGGCAGGAGGATGCCCGATGCGCCTGGAAGGCGAGCGCGAGAGCCGGAATGTCGAGGACCGGCGCGGCATGGGCGTGCCCATCGGCATTGCCGGGGGTGGCATCGGCACCGTCGTGCTGGTGGTGCTGGCACTGCTGCTCGGTGTCGATCCGCGGGTGATTCTCTCGGGCGGACCCGAGGAGACGCAGCAGCAGGCCTCCAGCAGCCAGTACGCGCCGCCTGGGGGGCAGGACCAGCTCCGCAGCTTCGTCGCGCGCGTGCTGGCGAGCACCGAGGATGTCTGGACCAGCATCTTCCAGGCCAATGGCCGGCACTACGACGAGCCGAAGCTGGTGCTGTTCAGTGGTGCAGTGCAGTCCGCCTGTGGCACCGCGACCACCGCGGTCGGGCCCTTCTACTGCCCCGGCGACAATCAGGTGTACCTGGACCTCAGCTTCTTCCGCGACATGCAGCGCAGGCTGGGCGCCCCGGGCGACTTCGCGGAGGCCTATGTCATTGCGCATGAGGTCGGGCACCACGTGCAGACCGAGCTTGGAATCATGCAGCGCGTGGATGCACTGCGCGCCCGCCTGGATCCGGAGCAGCGCAATGCGCTCTCGGTACGGGTGGAATTGCAGGCGGACTGCTTCGCCGGCGTCTGGGCGAACCATGCCGAGCGGATGCGGAATATCCTGGAACAGGGCGATATCGAGGAAGGGATGAACGCCGCCGCCGCGGTAGGCGACGACCGCCTGCAGCGTCGGGCGCAGGGCTATGTGGTGCCCGAGAGCTTCACCCATGGCAGTTCCGCCCAACGGGTGCGGTGGTTCCGGCGAGGGTTGGAAAGCGGCGACATTCGGCAGTGCGACACCTTCGGTGCGGAGCGCCTGTGAAGGAACGCTCCGTCTAACAAACCGTTAAGGATGCCGACGTCGCAACTGCGGAGTGAACTCCGCTATCGCCTCACATCACGCGGAGACAGAATGATGCGCTCAACGATGTTTCGCTTGGCGTTGCTTGGGGCTGCGTTTTCCATGCCTGCCCTGGCGCAGGTCTCGCCGGCGACGCCGGACCGGAACCCACCCGCTGCCACGGCGCGGGACAGCACGCAGCCCGGTACGCCCGCGCCGGCTCCGAACGCCGCCGGCGGTGCGAATGCGCCTGGCAGGGCGGCACCGGCTGACCAGAGCGGTGCCAATGTCCCGAACCGCAACGCCGAGGGTGGCCAGCGTGCCGTTACCACCGACAGCGGAACCCGCACCGCCAACGCACCGGTGCCTGGCGCCAATAGCTTCACCGAGGGGCAGGCGCGCAGCCGCATCGAGGCGGCGGGCTTCAGCGGCGTTTCGGATCTTCAGAAGGACGATCAGGGCATCTGGCGTGGCAAGGCGATGCACAACGGCCAGCAGGTCAGCGTGGCGCTCGACTACCAGGGCAATGTCTCGACCCAGTGATGCCATCCACCGGCAAGGAAACGGAGATCCCTATGGCCACCCTTACCACTGCTCGCCTCTTCGACAGCTACGCTGACGCCTCTGCCGCCGTGCGCGACCTGGAGGCGGCCGGCTTTTCTTCCGACGATGTCAGCCTGATCGCCAACCGCCCCACAGGCACGGAAGGAGACGATCGCACTGGCACCGCCAACACGGGCAGCGGTGCCGGAGCGGGAGCAACGCTCGGCACCTTGATCGGAGGCGGCGCTGGCCTGCTCGCTGGCATTGGCGCGCTGGCCATTCCCGGATTCGGACCGGTGGTGGCGGCCGGTTGGCTGGTTGCAGCCCTGGCCGGTGCGGGCGTCGGCGCCGTTGCCGGCGGCCTTCTGGGCGCGCTGACCCAGGCTGGCATCAGCGAGGAGCATGCCCATGTCTATGCCGAGGGCATACGCCGCGGCGGCAATTTGGTGACCGTGCGCGCCGATGAGGGCCGCATCGCCGAAGCTGAGGCGATCATGGGGCGGCATAACGCGGTGGACACCGAGGAGCGTGCGCGTAGCTACCGCGCCGGCGGTTGGAGCGGCTATGACGAGATGACGCAGCCCAATACCGGTATTGGCGCCGCTGCAGGCGTCGGCACCACAACGGCGGGTCACCAAATGGGTGGGCGGACGGAGCCCTACCCGGCGACCGACGCCGCCCTGAGGCACGAACCGGACGGCACGCCTGGCAACCCGCCCGGCACCAGGCTGACCCGCGGCATCGACGACGTGGCCGGCACCAATATCAGCGGCGCGCATCCGGAGAATGAGGACGGCACGCCGCGCAACCCGCCTGGCACCGCGGCGGAGCGCTCGGCCGACCGTGCGCTCGGCACGAATACGAGCGGCGCCAATCCGCGGCGTGGACCGAGCCGGTAGGAGAATGGGCGGCCGGCGGTTGGCTACTCCGTCGGCCGCTGCACTTGCTCTGCGCGCACCAGCAGCTTGCGCGCACGTGCGACCACGGGCTCGTCAATCATCTGCCCCTCGAAGCTAACGGCGCCCACGCCGCGGGAGAGGGCCTCCTCGAAGGCGGCGACCATGCGGCGGGCGCGCTCGACCTCCTCCGGCCGGGGGCCGTATTCCTCATTGATGATCGGCACCTGGGAGGGGTGGATGCAGCTTGCGCAGGCGAAGCCCAGGGCACGGGACCGGCGCAGCATGGCGCGATAGCCCTCCGGATCCGAGAGTCCGGCCACCGTCCCGATGAAGCCGAGCGGCAGGATGCCTGCCGCGCGCGCCGCCATGACGCAGAGCATCTTCGGCACATAGAGTGCATCCGGCGTCGGCTCCATGCCGAGATCGGTGGCGAGGTCCTCGCCCCCGGCGCCGAGCGCGACCAGCCGCGGATCGGCGCGCGCGATTGCCTCCATGCGGGAGAGGGCGTCGGCGGTTTCCACCAGGCCGATGAGCCGTGTGCGGCCCTGCGGAATGCTGCAGGCGGCCTCGGCCTCGCCGACATGCTCGGCCAGCAGGCGGACATGGTCGGGGCCGATCAGCTTGGTCAGCACCAGCGCATCGGCGCCGGCGGCGATGGCGGCCTCGATGTCCGGCACCGCCAGGCGGAGCGGGCGGTTGATGCGGACGCAGACATCCGCGCCGTCCTGCCGCACCTGCGGCACCGCCTTGGCCAGCGCGGCGCGCGCAGCCGCCTTCTCGGCGGGAGCGACCGCATCCTCCAGGTCGAGGATGATCGCATCGGCGCCGCGGGTATGCGCCTTGGCGATGAATTTCTCCTGCGTCGCCGGGACGTAGAGCAGGGAGCGCCAATTCGGCAGGTCGTGCATGGTCAGTCCTTCAGCATCTCGGAGCCGGGCACCAGGCCCTTGGGCAGCGTCGCCACATAGCGCGCCAATTCGCCGGGCCGCGTCACCCAGAGGCGTTCGCGGTGCGAGAGGATGTGCCGCAGCGCTTCGCGCAACGGCCGCAGCCGGAAGGGCTGGCCGGCGATGAAGGGATGCAGCACCACGCTCATTACCAGCGGGCGGCGCTTCGACTGCTCCAGCATCTCGTCGAACTGGTCCACGATCATCTGCGCGAATTCCCGGCCGGAATGCTGGCGGAAGACCAGGGCCGGGCTGTCGTTCAGCTCGATGGAATAGGGCACGGAGAGGATCGGGCCGGCGCGCGTGCGCATCCAGAATGGCTGGTCGTCCGCCGGCCAGTCCATGACGTAGGAGAAGCCTTCCTCCTTCAGCAGGTCCAGCGTGACGGCGCTCTGCGCGATATAGGGGCCGAGCCAGCCCTGCGGCGCCGTGCCGGCATGGCGGAGGATGCCCTCGCGGCTCTCGGCGATGAGGCGGCGCTCGTCCTCTTCCCACATGCCGTCCTGGCGTTCGGCATTGGTGCGGCCGTGGCCGATGAATTCGTCGCCGCGCGCCCTCAGCGCCGGGGCGATCTCCGGGCAGTGGTCCAGCGCGGCGGTATTGACGTTGTGGGCGCAGGGCAGGGCCAGCTCGTCCAGCATCTCCAGCAGGTTCCACAGGCCGACGCGGTTGCCGTAGTCCCGCCAGGCATAGTTGCGCTGGTTCTGCGCCGCGCCGGGCTGCGCGCTGTCGCTGCCGAGGCCGGCGCGGTAGGCGAAATGCTCGATGTTGTTGCAGACCAGAAGGGCGAGCCGCGTGCCGTTCGGCCATTCATAGGCCGGGCGGTCCTTGATCGCGCTATGGGCGTAGCGCCCATGGGCGGGCAGGCGCATGTCAGGTCCTCCGGGTTGCCGTCCAGGGCGGAAGCCTCGCCCGGATCGTCGGATCGGGCAATGGAGATGCTTGCGATGGCACGGCATGCGCGCGTATGCAAAAGCCATGCGTCGCAACATGAAACCCAGGCCGCATGCCGCGCCGGAGGCCGGGCGCAGCCTGGCAGACCAGGCCTATGACCGGTTCCGCGAGGGCCTGCGCAGCGGCATCTTCAGCCCGGGACAGCGGCTGCTGGAAGCCGAATTGGCTGACCGCCTCGGAATGAGCCGGACGCCGGTGCGGGAGGCCATCCGCCGTCTGCAGTCGGAAGGGCTGGTGGCGCATCTGCCGGCGCGGGGGCTGTGCGTCGCTGTCTATGATTCAGGCCAGGTGGATGAGCTCTACGTGGTCCGCGAGGCGCTTGAGGGAACCGCCGCGCGGCTGGCGGCGCAGCATGCGGGGCGGCCGGAGATCCTGCTGCTCCAGCGCATGGTGGAGGAGGAGGCTGGCCTCTCCGGCGAGGCTGCGGCCGAGCACAATCGCCGCTTCCACCGGGCGCTGCACCAGGCGGCGCATAACCGCTATCTGCTGCGCGCGCTGTCCGCCCTGTCCGACGCACTGCTTCTGCTCGGCCCGACCACGCTGGAAATGCCCGGCCGGGCCGAAGAGGCGCGGGCGGAACATGCCCGGATCGTCGCCGCCATCGCCGCGCGGGACGGCAATGCGGCGGAGGCGGCAGCCCGGGCCCATATCGCCGCCGCCCATGCGGCGCGGCTGGCCATGGCCGCGGCGGAACCGGCCTGAGCGGCCCGATCGGCGGAGGGGCGAATGGCCCGGAGCCGTGAATCTCTTCACAGGATGCAGGCTGCGCCGGAGGGGCGCCCTGGACAGCGTCGCGGCTATGTATACACTCGTGCACAGAAACAGGTGGAGAATGGGAAGCCGCCGCATGTCCCAGCCAGCAAGCGAGGATTTTGACGTCATCGTGGTGGGCGGCGGCAACGCCGCCTTCTGCGCTGCGCTCTCGGCGCAGGAGCAGGGCGCACGCGTGGTCATGCTGGAACGCGCACCGGAGGAGGAGGCCGGCGGCAACACCCGCTTCACTGCCGGCGCCATCCGCTTCGCCTATCGTGGCGTGGACGACCTGCGCGAGATCATGCCGGACCTGACCGAGGCGGAGATCGCGCAGACCGATTTCGGCACCTACACCGAGGACCAGTTCTTCGACGACATGTTCCGCGTCACGCGGAACCGCACCAATCCCGAACTGTGCGAGATCCTGGTCCGCCGCAGCTTCGAGACGATGAAGTGGCTGCGCGGCAAGGGCGTGCGCTTCGCGCCGATCTGGGGGCGGCAGGCCTTCAAGGTGGACGGCAAGTTCAAGTTCTGGGGCGGGCTGACGGTGGAAGCCTATGGCGGCGGCCCCGGCCTGATCCAGGCGGAGACCGAGGCGGCGAAGAAGCGCGGCATCGAGATTCGCTATGCCAGCCGTGCCATGCGCATCCTCTACGACGGCTTCAAGGTGCAGGGCGTGGAGGTGAAGACCCCCGGCCGCATCTACGAATTGCGCGCGCCCTGCGTCATCCTCGCCGCCGGCGGCTTCCAGGGCGATGCGGAGATGCGCACGCGCTATCTCGGCCCGGGCTGGGAGCTGGCGAAGGTGCGCGGCACCCGCTTCAACACCGGCGACGGCATCAAGATGGCGTTGGCCATCGGCGCCAGCCCCTATGGCAACTGGTCCGGCTGCCATGCGGTGCAGTGGGACTTCAACGCGCCGGAATACGGCGACCTTGCGGTCGGCGACGCCTTCCAGAAGCACTCCTATCCCTGGAGCGTGCTGATCAATGCCAACGGCCGGCGCTTCCTGGATGAAGGCGCCGACTTTCGCAACTACACCTACGCCAAATACGGTCGCGTGGTGCTGGAGCAGACCGGCAATTTCGCTTGGCAGGTCTTCGACCAGAAGGTCACGCATCTGCTGCGGGACGAGTACCGCATCAAGCAGGTGACCAAGGTCAAGGCTGACACGCTGGAAGAGCTGGCGGAGAAGCTGGAGGGCGTGGACGGCCGGGCCTTCCTGGAGGAGATCCGCCGCTACAATGCCGCGGTCCGCACCGACATCCCCTTCAACCCGAACGTCAAGGACGGCCGTTGCACCGAAGGGCTCGAAATCAACAAGAGCAATTGGGCGAACACCATCGACCAAGGGCCCTTCGAGGCCTATCAGGTTGGCTGCGGCATCACCTTCACCTTCGGCGGCCTGCGCATCGACACCGAGGCGCGAGTGCTGGATGCCGACCTGAACCCGATCACCGGCCTCTATGCCTGCGGTGAGTTGGTCGGCGGCATCTTCTACTTCAACTATCCAGGCGGCTCCGGCCTCATCAATGGCGCGGTCTTCGGCCGGCTGGCAGGGGCCACGGCTGCGGCCGACCTGAAGACGATAATGGCCTGAACCCCAAAGCCCGGCCGGGGGAGCCGCCCCCGGCCGGTTCCGCCCTCGATTGCGGCTCCACCTCCGCGGCTGCTATCACACCTGTAAACACGACGCGGAGAGGCCCGATGCCGCAACGTCCCCATGCGGTCATCTGCGACGTGATCGGCACATTGTTTCCGCTGGATCCCTTGCGTGCCGGACTGGCCGGGCTGGGCCTGCCACCTGCGGCGCTCGAGGCATGGTGGGCGGAGGCGCTGCGCGACAGTTTCGCCCTGGCCGCCACCGGCCGCTTCCGGCCCCTGCGCGACATGCTGGAGACGGCGCTGGACAGCCTGTGCCGCCAATATCAGGTCGCGTCGGAGGCGCCGGCGCGGCGGGCACTGCTCGACGGCATCGCCATGTTGCCGCCGGCGTTGGATGCGGCAGCCTGCCTCGACGCACTGCTGCAATCCGGCATCCACGCGCATGTGCTGACCAATGCCAGCGCGGCGCTGACCGAGACGATGCTGCGTCATGCCCGGCTGCGCGACTCCTTGGGCCTCGTCCTATCGGCGGAGGAGATCGGTCTGGCCAAGCCGCGAGAGGAAGCCTACCGCCATGCGGCGCAGCGCACGGGAATCGTGCCCAGGCGCCTCGTGCTGGTCAGCGCGCATCCCTGGGACGTGCACGGCGCCAAGGCGGCCGGGCTGATGGCCGCCTATGTCCGCCGCGGCCAGCCCTTCCCGCCGACGCTGCTGCCGCCGGATGTCGAGGCGGAGCAATTGAGGGACGTTGCCGCCGTGCTTGCCGGGATGCGTGGGTGATGCGTCCTATACCGGCTTCACCCCCGCCGCTTTCACCACCGGGCCCCATTTGTCGAATTCCTGCCGGACGAAGCGGTCGGTCTCCGCCGGGCCCATCCAGATCGGCACGCTGGCCAGGTCGTCTAGCTTGGCCTTGACCGCGGGCAGCGCCAGGACCTCCTTGCAGGCCTCCGCCAGCCGCTGCCGCACCGCCGGATCAATGCCGTGCGGCGCGAAGAGGCCGGTCCAGGACCGCACCGCATAGCCAGGCACGCCCTGCTCGGCGATAGTCGGGATCTCCGGCCGGACGGGGACGCGCTCCGCGGAGCCGACGCCGATCAGGCGGATGCGCCCGGCCTCTGCCGGCGGCAGCAGGGTGGGCAGGTTCAGGAAGGCGATCGGGATGTTGCCGGAGATCAGGTCGGCGATCACCGGGCCGCCGCCGCGATAGGGCACATGCACCAGCTCTGTCCCGGTCAGCATGCGGAACAGCTCGCCGGCGAGGTGGTTGGAACTGCCGACCCCGGAGGAGGCGAAACTCAGCCCACCGCGGGTCGCCTTGATCTTGGCGATCAGGCCTTGCACATCCGTTACGCCCAGCGCGTTGCTGACCGCCAGCGCGTTCGGCACATCGGTCAGCATGGAGATGCCGTCCAGCGCCTCGCGCGGATCGTAGCCCTGATCGGGGATGACGAACTGGTTGAAGATGTGGTTGGAGGCAGAGGAGATCAGCAGCGTGTAGCCATCCGGCTTCGCCCGCGCCACCTGGCCCATGCCGACCGAGCCGCCGCCGCCGGGGCGGTTCTCCACCACGAAGGGCTGGCCGAGACGCTCCTGCAGATGCGGCGCGATCAGCCGGGCGGTGATGTCGTTCGATCCGCCGGCCGCCCAGGGCACCACCAGGGTCACGGGGCGGTTCGGCCAGTTGTCCTGCTGAGCCCTGGCGCCGACCAGCGGCAACAGCAGCGCGGGCGTGGCCAGCGCGGCGCGGCGGGTGATGCGGGGCATGGGACGGTCCCTCCGACAGATCCTGATTTGCGTTACCTCATAGTGCCGATCGCCCAGTGGTGGAACTCTCCGCCGCCCTGGCCAGATAGGTCAGGAAGGCGGACACTCCGCCACGCGGAATCATCTGGGGATTGAATACCATGCGCCTTATCGTTTTGCCGGGCGACGGCATCGGACCGGAGATCACCGATGCGACGCTGGAGGTGCTGAAGGCCGCCTCGGCGCGCTTCGGCCTCGGCCTGGAGCTCGTTCCCATGGCGGCCGGCCGCGCCACGCTGGACAGCCAGGGAACGACGATCCCGCCCGGCGTGGACGAGGCGGTGCGGGCGGCGGATGGGCTGATCCTCGGGCCGATGGATTCCTTCAGCTATGCCGGGCAGGGCGGCGGCGCGGTGAACCCCTCCGCCTTCTTCCGACGCGGGCTGGACCTCTACGCCAACATCCGCCCGGCGCGCACCTATCCCGGCCTCCGCTCCCCCACCGGCGCGGAATTCGACCTGGTGATCGTGCGCGAGAACACCGAGGGATTCTACGCCGACCGCAACATGGAAGCGGGCAATGCGGAGATCCTGGTGACGCCCGATGTCGTCGTCTCCATGCGCAAGGTCACCCGGCAGGCCTGCGACCGGATCGCGGCCACGGCCTTCCGGCTGGCGGCAAAGCGGCGCAAGCATGTGACGGCGGTGCACAAGGCCAATGTGCTGACGCGCGGCGACGGCATGTTCCTGGCAAGCTGCCGCGCCCAGGCCAAGTCGCATCCCGACATCACCTATGACGAGGTGATCGTGGACGCCATGGCCGCGCATCTGGTGCGCAAGCCGGGGCGTTTCGACGTGGTGGTCACCACCAACATGTTCGGCGACATCCTCTCCGACCTGGCGATCGAACTCTCCGGCAGCCTCGGCCTCGGCGGTTCGATCAATGCCGGGGACCGGTACTGCATGGCGCAGGCCTCGCACGGCTCGGCGCCGGACATCGCGGGGCAGGGCATCGCCAACCCGTCCTCCCTGATCCTCTCGGCCGGGATGCTGCTGGGCTGGCTGGCGGAGCGTGGTGGCAGCAATGCCTATGCCGCGGCGGCCAAGGCCATCGAAGCCGCGGTGGCCGGTGCCATCGCCGCCGGGGAGGGGACGCGCGACGTGGGCGGCCGTTCCGGGACCGCGGCGATGGGCAAGGCGGTGGCGGCCCGCGTGGCGGGGGCCTGACCGGAAGGGGCGGGGCCACGCGGCCCGCGCCCGCAGCCGCGGGACGGGCCGTGTCGCCACAGAAATGCGATCATCCGGACCGCCGACGCTGCTGCTATAGAATGGACCGGTCCCACGAGCCCGGGACGATGTGCGTCCTGGGCGGTGGCCAGATGAACCGACCCGCCGGAGACCCGCATCGGCGGGGCGGCCGGGATGCCTGACCAGCCCTGCATGGCATGGAGATGCGGCTATGGCGCGGTGGCTTGCATCGTTGCGGCAAAGCCAAGTGCTTGACTTCAACTGCGGATTGCCTACAAATCCGCGCTCTGGAAACTGTCAGCCGGGAAGCCGCCGGCATCGGAGCGAGGTCCTGGAGACGGTTGTGCTTGCGCATGCTTCGTTGGGGCCGGCTTTCGCTGCGTCTCCTCTTCAGTCCGGCAATTTCAGTGCCGTGTCCCTTGATCTTCCTGGCCCGTTGTTGATTTCGACGCGGCGGTTTGGTGACGAGCGGGGCTTTTTCCTGGAGACCTACAGTGCGCGGGACTTCGCGGCGCTGGGCATCGAGGAGAGCTTCGTCCAGGACAACCACTCCCTCTCGGCCGC
>Ga0207747_1000874_pt1 | contig 26546 bp, 20 predicted proteins | sample HigsolmetaGSP11D_FD_184839 | JGI IMG/M metagenome (GOLD analysis project Ga0207747, IMG submission 184839) | High solid enriched microbial communities from the Joint BioEnergy Institute, USA - SP1-1-D (SPAdes) | ecosystem: Engineered > Bioreactor > SSF (Solid state fermentation) > Aerobic >...
CCGCCAACCCGATCGATCCCAAATATTCACTTCTCGTCAAATCCTATCCAAGGGGGCTTTGGATGTCAAAGAAGAAAACATGCGAGAAAGCGAGAAAAACGGAGAAAACATTAAATTATTGAGGGAGGAAAATGCATGAGAAAGCTGACCAGAAACCGACAAGCCAAGATCGGAGGGGATATCTACTATGAGCCATAGTCATCTGCTCGGCACGCGCAAGCATCTGGCGAGTCAACTTGTTTTCTTCGATGAACAACTGCCATTATTTTTGGATACGTATTTTCAGGCATATAACAAGGAAAGACAGCAGATCGACCGATTGATTCGCGATTATATGAGCAAGCTGGAATCGGTGCTGACGGGGGATGACGAGTCGCTTGAACTTGCATTATCCAGCATCGCGCTGATGGGGAGCTCAGTGACAGTGAACTATGTTGAAGACGGGATGCAGGAGGAATATACGATTGTCTACCCGACAGAGGCAGATGCAGACAGGGGCCGGCTTTCCTTTCTCTCGCCGATCGGCAGACAGCTGCTGTTGAAAGCCATAGGAGATGAGATCGTCGTTGATGGCCCTGCGGATCAATATCGGGTCCGCATCGATCACATCCAATATTCCTATATCGGCGGATTTGAATGTTTGTAAACGTTTTCTGTGATTGGAGCTGAGTCTTGATCAGACGCCTGTCCATCGGATAGAGCGGTTGACATGAACAGAACCGGCACCAGCTTGTCATCAGCACGAGCTAACGAGGCCGGTTCTTTATTTAGTTGTACATATACAGCCGATGAACCTCCTGTTTGCTTCGTGTCAACATTGATCCTGACACCGGTTTCTTTTCCTTTCGTTGATGGTGAAAGCGTTTCCCCCTTACAATGATGAATAGATCCGTTAACAGTGGTCAATAATATGTCCATTAACCAAGGAGGAAACGAGATGAATAACTTGGCGACACAAACCAGCCAGGTGAAAGTGCGGGTACAGCGCTTCGGTCGATTCCTGAGCGGCATGGTGATGCCGAATATCGGCGCATTTATCGCCTGGGGTCTGATCACCGCACTGTTCATTCCCACAGGCTGGATACCGAATGAAGAACTGGCGTCGCTTGTAGATCCGATGATCAAATATTTGCTGCCGGTGCTCATCGGGTATACCGGAGGCAATCTGATCTATGGCGCACGCGGCGGCGTTCTGGGCACGATCGGCACGATCGGCATCATCGTTGGCACGGATATCCCGATGTTTCTCGGCGCGATGCTGATGGGGCCGCTGTCCGCATGGGTCATCAAACAGTTCGACCGTCTGATCGAAGGGAAGATTCGCGCGGGCTTCGAGATGCTCGTGAACAATTTCTCCGCAGGCATCATCGGAGGCGCGCTTGCGCTGATCGCTTACAAGGTGGTCGGTCCGGTCGTTTCGGGGATCAGCTCGGGATTGTCCGCAGCCGTTGATTGGCTCGTGTCGCTGAGTCTGATACCGCTAGCGAATATTCTGATCGAGCCGGGCAAGGTGTTGTTCCTGAACAACGCGATCAATCATGGGGTGCTTGGCCCGTTGGCTTTGGAAGATGCCGCGTCAACAGGCAAATCATTGCTCTTCATGCTGGAATCGAACCCGGGACCGGGACTTGGCATCCTGCTGGCCTACTGGATCTTCGGCCGGGGCATGGCCAAGAGTTCCGCACCAGGCGCTGTCATCATTCATTTCTTCGGCGGCATTCATGAGATTTACTTCCCGTATATTCTGATGAAACCGCGTCTGATCCTTGCGGCCATCGCCGGTGGTGTTGCTGGATCATTCACCTTCGCGGTTTTAAACGCCGGTCTGGTGGCAGCACCTTCGCCTGGCAGCATCTTCGCCTATATGCTGATGACGCCGAAGGGCGACCATTTCGCAGTCATCTTCGGCATCCTCGTAGCGGCAGCAGTATCTTTCCTGCTCGCCTGGTTGTTGCTCAAGACATCCAAAGATACCGAAGAGAACCTGGAGGAAGCCAGAGCGAAGGTGCAACAACTGAAGAATGAATCCAAAGGCATGACCGCATCCAGCGCTCCAACCGCCGCACCGGAGGTCAGAAAATCAGCCGGTGAGGTCAGAAAGATCGTCTTCGCCTGCGATGCCGGAATGGGCTCAAGCGCGATGGGAGCTTCACTGTTCCGCAAGAAGCTGAAGCAGCAAGGTCTGGATATTCTCGTCATCAACACCGCGATCAATGATTTGCCGGCGGATGCGGATATCGTGATCACCCAGGCGACGCTGACGGATCGCGCTCGCCAGAAGCTGCCTCAAGCGGAACATGTCTCGATCGGTAATTTCCTGCAGGCTCCCGAGTATGATGAGCTTGTGAATCGCCTGAAAGGTTGATCATGATAGGTCGAATCAGGAGGGACGTGCAATCTGGCTAAGCGGGATGCCTGCTCGTCTCTCTTGCAACTGTCCGTAAGGAGGCTCGAACGTGATCCATGCGACGAATCGACAACGTCAAATCATCGAGATACTCCTGAAACATCGAGGAGAAATGACCATCTCCGAGATTGCCCGGCAGCTTCACGTCAGCCCTCGCACGGTTCATCGGTCACTGCAAGGCATCGAATCGCTCCTGCAGCCATATGGCGTCATCCTGTCGAAGAAAACCGGTTCCGGGATACAGCTGCTCGGAGAAGAAGAGCAGTTGAAGCGATTGAGCGCCTCCATGAAGCAGCTCACGCCGCTCCCCAGAACCTCGCTGGAGCGCATGCTGCTCCTGCTGTGCAAGCTTCTGGAACTGAAGGAACCGGTGAAGCTGTTCGCTTTGTCTCACGAATTTCAATCGGCGGTTCCCACGATCAGCCAGGATCTCGATCAATTGGAGAAATGGATGGAGAAGCAGCATCTCATGCTCGTGCGGAGGAGAGGGTACGGAGTGGAGATTGCCGGGTTGGAGTCTGACAAGAGGCGAGCGATTGCCTTGCTGGCTGATCAGCATCTGGATCATTCGTTCCTGCTTGCCCCCAGTTATGAATATTCCGACCCGGTCAGCATGAAGCTGGCCGAAATGATCGGCAAGGAACATTTTCTGAAGCTGGAGCATCTGCTCTGGAACTGGGAAGAGCATGACCCGAGCGAGATGAATGAAGCTGCGTATACGAATATGCTGATCCGCATCTCCATCGCGGTCAAGCGATACATGGAAGGCTATGTGCTGGAGGATGAACGGCGCTGGAGACAGGCTCGGGAAGAGCATATCGAGAAATTGTACAACTGGTTCGCTGACGCGATGCAGGTCCAACTGCCGCTGCAGGAGCTCGGCTATATCTCGCAGGTGTTGACCGACAGCATCGGATCGGTGTCCGAACAACATCCCGCATCAGAGGACCTCAGAATCCTGCACTTCATCGGGCAATTGATCCGGCGGATGAGTGAACGGATGCATGTCCCGTTCGAGCAGGATCAAACGCTCCGCGAGGGTCTCCTGCAGCATGCGCAGCGCGCCTTCAAACGGCTCTATGGGGCGGAGCTGATCCACAATCCGCTGCTTGCGCAGATCCGGCTGAATTACGAAGAACTATTGCATCATGTCCGTTCCGCCATTGACGAGATCGAGGATATTCCGGACATCCCCGATTCGGAAGCGGCTTATCTGGTGTTGCATTTCGGCGCTGCGCTGGAACGGTTCCGGCAAACTGCCCTGCACGTACGCGCCTTGCTCGTCTGCACAAGCGGCATCGGTTCGTCGAAGATGCTCGCCGCCAGGTTATCCAAGGAGTTTCCGCAGATCGAGGTGCTTGGCAATATCTCCTGGTATGAGGCATCCCGCATTCCTCGTGATCAGTATGATGTGCTGATCTCTACCGTGGAACTGCCTCTCCCCAGAGACAGCTACATCAGGCTTGGCCCTTTGCTGTCGGAAGACGAGGCGGAGAGGCTGAACACATTCATCCGGACAAGGAATGACCGGCGAGCGTCTAATCCGGCATCGAGCCAGATGCGCAAACCAACGCTTTCCAGGCTTGGAAACATCGCCTTCCTGACTCAGGCTGTCATCGAAATCATCCGGAGCTTTCGCATCATCCCGCTGTCCATGGACAGCGAACATGTGACGCTCCAGCAGCTCGTCAGTCGGATGTGCAGTGAGTTGCGGAAGAGCTCCTTGCTGGAGACGACGGATGTGACAACGGCCAGATTACTGGAACAAGGGCGCAACCGGGTGATGCTGCTCCCGGATCGTCCTCTTGTGTTCCTACACGCACGCAGTCCGGAAGCAGCTTCGCCCATATTGGTGCTGTTTCGGGCATCGACAGGGTTCGTCATCGATGATTTCAACCGTGAGCCCATCCGCAACTTGCTCATGATGATCGCACCAGAGCAGGCTGACTCCTGGCTGTATGAGGCGTTAAGTGAATTCAGCGCGCTGCTGTTGCATGAAGAGATTGTGGATGCTCTGCTGCAAGCGGATGAGGAATCTATTAGAGAGATCTATGCAAGAAAACTGGAGCAATCGATCCTGAGCAAACTTGGAATGGAGTGAGAGATCATGCTAGTACTGGACAAGAACAAGATCAGAGTGAAGGTGAATGTGAAAGATAAAGAGGAAGCGATCCGGATGGCTGGACAACTGCTGGTTGACGCTGGTCATGTGGAGGCATCGTACATCGACGCGATGCTTGAACGCGAACGAATCTCCTCCACATACATGGGGGCGGGGCTGGCCATCCCTCATGGAACGAATGAAGCGAAATCGCTCATTCGTTCCACCGGTCTATCTGTATTGACGATCCCGGAGGGCGTAAGCTTCGACGGAAATATCGTCAATCTCGTCGTAGGCATCGCGGCATCCGGTGATCAGCATATGGAGCTCTTGACGAATATCGCGATGATCGTATCTGCCCCCGACAAGTTCAAACAGTTGATGCAAGCGACGGAAGCGGAGCAGGTACTTGCCATATTCGAGGAAGGAGCAGGCGAATGAAAGCCGTCCACTTCGGTGCAGGCAATATCGGACGGGGGTTCATTGCCTGGCTGCTCGTGAAGTCAGGCTATGAAGTGGTGTTTGTCGATGTCAATCGCGATTTGGTAAGTGCCATTAATGATCAACGCCATTTTCAAGTCATCCTCGCGGGGCATGAACAGACGCGGGAAGAGGTAGCGAACATCTCCGCAGTCCTCGGCACCGATCGCGAAGCTGTGATCCGTGAGATTCAAGAAGCCGAACTCGTCACAACCGCGATTGGTGTAAGCGCCTTGCCATATATCGCCGGAACGCTTGCGGCTGCGATCAGGGAGCGCATGAAGTACGGCAAGCCGCAGCTTCCTGTGATCGCTTGCGAGAATGCGATCGCCGCGAGCCAAACCTTGCGCGGGCTCGTCTGCCGGGAACTGACGGAAGATGAGCGGGAGCGGCTGGGACAGTATGCGGTATTTCCCGACGCGGCCGTTGATCGGATTGTCCCCGTGCAGGGGCAGAACAAAGGGCTGGATGTTCTGGTTGAATCATACTATGAATGGATAACAGACGGTTCCGCCATCGATCCAGGGCGCAGACCGAACATCGTTGGCCTCAAGTTCGTCGAATCTCTGGACCCATATATAGCCCGCAAGCTGTTTACGGTGAACACCGGACATTGCAGCGCGGCATATCTGGGATACCAGCGCAAGCTCACGTTGATTCAGGAAGTGATGGCGGACGCTGCGCTGCGCGAGAAGGTGCGGCAGGTCATGCATGAGACAGGGAATTATCTGATCGATGCATATGGATATGCCCGTCATGAGCATGAAACGTATATCGAGACCATCCTGGCGAGATTCGCCAATCCTTATCTGCAAGATGATGTTCTACGCATCGGTCGTTCGCCGATACGCAAGCTGTCGCCAGGGGATCGATTGGTGAAGCCGGCTTTGCTGGCCTATGAACGAGGGCTTCCGGTTGAGCATTTGCTGGATGTGATCGCTGCGGCTCTGCGCTTCGATCCGCCAGGCGACGAGGAAGCGGTCAGGCTTCAGGACGCGATCCTGAGGCGGGGCATCAGTGAGACAATCGAGCGATACCTCGGCATCCCGAAGCATCATGAGCTTCATGGCGAGATCATACGAAGATACGTGGATCAGGGGGGAAATGCAGGATGAAGCAGACGATCACGTGGGAAGGCATCGCGGCTTCGCCGGGCTATGCCATCGGCAAGGCGCTCGTCTATTCGAGCCAGTCTGATGTGCCCGAGCGCTTGACCATTGCCGATCCGGCGGCAGAGAAACAGCGGCTCGAGCAGGCCGCAGCCAGCGCAATCCGGGAGCTGGAGGCGCTTCGCCAGGAAGCTGCACAGAGGCTGGGAGAACGGGAAGCCGGGATTCTCGATGGGCATATCATGCTGCTTGGAGATCCGGAGCTGATCGCTGCGGCTTATGCCCAGATCGAAGCGCAGCATGTCAATGCGGAATATGCGTTCTACGAAGTCTCCCGAACCTTCATCGACATGCTGAAGAGCATGGATGATGAGCAGATGCGCGCACGCGCAGCCGATCTGGCAGATGTGACGGATCGCGTCATCCGTCAGTTGCAAGGCAGGAGCGGCGCTGCCCTGGATGTCGGGCAAGCGGGCAGCATCATCTTCGCTGATGATCTGACGCCATCGATGACGGCGAGCCTGGATTTGAAGCTGGTTGCGGGGATCGTGAACCGTCTCGGCAGCCGCACTTCACACTCGGCGATCATCGCCAGAACCCTCGAGCTGCCTGCCGTGACTGGCGTAAAGGGGGATCTGGCGCTGGTGGAAGACGGAGCGGATGTGATCGTGGATGGATTGGCAGGACTGGTGATTGTGCATCCTGGCCCTGAGCTGATCGCGGAATATGAGCAGAAGCGTGAGGCTTATCGGAAAGAGCGGCAGGATCTGATGCAATGGGCCAAGCGCAGGACGGAAACTCTAGATGGGCGGAGAGTCGAGGTCGCAGCCAATATCAGCAGTCTCTCGGACCTGGCGAAGGTAGTGGAGCATGGGGCGGAAGGGATCGGCTTGTTCCGTACGGAATTTCTGTTCATGGAAGGCGAGCGAGTTCCCGCGGAAAATGAGCAATTCTCGATCTACAAGCACGTGCTGGAGCGGATGGAAGGCAAGCCGGTGATCATCCGGACGCTGGATATCGGGGGAGACAAGGAAGTGCCGCATCTGAAGCTGCCCAGAGAAGACAATCCGTTCCTGGGAGAGAGGGGAATCAGGTTATGCTTCTCTCAAGAGGAGCTGTTCCGCACGCAGCTGTCGGCTCTGCTTCGCGCAAGTCGCTTCGGCAACTTGCATATCATGTTTCCGATGATTGCGGTGTTGGACGATTGGCGCAAGGCCAGGGCGATGCTGCATGAGGAGCGGGAGAAGCTCATGGCACGCGGCATCGAGGTGGCGGAGAATATCGCCGTCGGCATGATGGTGGAAGTCCCTTCGGCAGCGATCCTGGCGCATGTGTTCGCTCCAGAAGTCGATTTCTTCAGCATCGGTACGAACGACCTTATCCAGTATACGATGGCAGCCGACCGGATGAATGAGGCTGTCTCTTATCTCTACCAGCCGCTGAATCCGGCGGTGCTGCATCTCATACAGATGGTGACGGACGCCGCTCATCAGGCAGGCAAATGGGTCGGGGTATGCGGAGCAATGGCGGAGGACGCCGAAGCGGTTCCGATTCTGCTCGGTCTGGGCATCGATGAGCTGAGCGTGAGCAGCAGCTCGATCCTGTCCGTGCGGCGCTATCTGTCAGAGCTGTCGCACAGAGAGATGTCAGACCTGGCCAGTGAACTGCTCAAGCTTGGCAGTCAGGAAGAAGTGCGCGGGTTGAGGTCGAAGAGGTTGTCAGCCAACATCAGAGGCTAAGCATAACTAACGAAAGGCGTGGAGCAAATGTTAACCGGAACGTTCAAGATTCTTAATCCGCAGGGATTTCATGTCAGACCAACCAAAGCGTTCGTTGACAAATCCAGCAGCTACCAGTGTGATGTGTTTCTGGACGCCAAGGGCAGGCGGATCAACGGCAAAAGCTCGCTTGGCATCATGACTTTGGGGCTCAAGCAACATGATGAGGTTGTCCTGGAGGTTGATGGTGCGGATGAGAAGCAGGCGTTGGAAGAGCTTGGCGCGATTTTGACGGCCATCTACGAGTAAGACAGTTGAGCGGGTGAGGGCGGACAGCGGCCTGCCACCTCACACCCGATGAGGGATCATATGGGAACCGGATATGAGGTTGTCATATGGTCCTTTTCTTATGCCTATGCCGTTCCATATGCCGATTCATTGCCGTTGAAAGGTGAGAGGCTTCAACCCAGCGACAGGAAAACTCGCGATGCCAAACGCCTGGCTGCGACGGATTGTCATGCGAACGTGTATTCTGATAGAATGATACGTAACGAAAGCTAACTTAACCTACGCAAGGGAGGCTGCCAGCCTGATGAACCGGTTGACCGGCAAGATGTCCTCGATGGATGAGGTGATCAGCTACATCCGTGAAACGACTGAGATCGCCAGCAATATCACCCATTGGCATACGATACCTGCGAGAGCGGCGAGATATGCCGAGTTCCCGCCGCAGATGCATGAGAAGCTGCAGGCTGCGCTTCGCGCCAAGGGAATCGATCGCTTGTACAGCCATCAGGCTATGACGTTCGAGCATGCGGTCAGCGGCCGCCATACGGTTACGGTTACGCCTACCGCCTCAGGCAAGACGCTCTGTTATAATCTGCCGGTGCTGCAAGCGATTCTCGAGGATCCAAGCTCCCGCGCGTTATATATGTTCCCGACGAAGGCGCTCTCCCAGGACCAGGTGATGGAGCTGCAGGAGACGATCGATCGGATGGATGTCGATATCAAGACGCATACATACGACGGAGATACGCCGCCCACCGTCAGGCAGGTGATCCGCAATGCCGGACATATCGTCGTGACCAACCCGGATATGTTGCATGCCGCGATCCTGCCGCATCATACGAAGTGGGTGAAGCTGTTCGAGAATCTGAAATATGTCGTGATCGACGAAGTGCATGCGTACCGCGGCGTATTCGGCAGCCATGTGGCCAATGTCATCCGCAGACTTAAGCGGATATGCCGGTTCTATGGGTCCGATCCGCAATTTCTGCTTGCCTCGGCCACGATCGCCAATCCTAAGGAGCACGCGGAACGGCTGATCGGCGAAGAGATGGTGCTGATCGATGAGAACGGAGCTCCATCCGGGGAGAAGCATATCATCTTCTACAACCCGCCGGTCGTCAACAGGCAGCTCGGCATCCGGCGCAGCAGCGTGCTGGAAACGCAGCGGCTGGCAGTGCTGCTCCTCAATCAGGGCATACAGACGATCGTCTTCGCGCGTAGCCGGGTGAGAGTCGAGATCCTGCTCACGTACATCCGCCAGGCCATCAAGCGGAGCATCTGCGAGGAGTCGATCCGCGGCTATCGCGGCGGCTATCTGCCGAAGCAGCGGCGGGAGATCGAGCGGGGTCTGCGCAGCGGCGAGATCAAGGGCGTCGTCAGCACCAATGCGCTGGAGCTGGGCATCGATATCGGCCAATTGCAGGCCTGCATCATCAACGGCTATCCGGGAACGATCGCCAGCACGTGGCAGCAGTCCGGGCGGGCCGGGCGCAGGCAGGACAAGTCCGTCACGGTCATGGTCGCCAGCAGCAATCCGCTCGATCAATATATCGTGCAGCATCCCGAGTACTTCTTCGAGAGCACGCCGGAGCAGGCGCTCATCCATCCGGACAATCTGATCATCCTGCTGGACCATGTAAAGTGCGCCGCCTACGAGCTTCCGTTCGAGCGGGGCGAGAAGTTCGGAGAGGAGCGGCTGGAGGATCTGCTCGAATTCCTCGTGGAGGAGAGGGTGTTGCATCAGACGGGAGACCGCTGGTACTGGATGGCCCAATCTTTCCCGGCGAACAATATCTCGCTGCGCTCGGCGGCCCAGGAGAACTTCGTCATCATCGACATGACGAACGGCCACCGCGTCATCGGCGAAGTGGACCGGTTCAGCGCGCCGACGCTGATCCACGAGGAAGCGATCTACATACACGAAGGTACGCAATATCAGGTGGAGAAGCTGGACTATGACGAGAAGAAGGCATACGTCCGCGAGGTCAATGTTGATTACTATACGGATGCGAATCTGGCCGTTGAACTGAAGGTGTTGCATGAGGATCGCACCTCAGGCCATGCCTCTGTGTCGAAGCATCTCGGCGAAGTGACGGTTAATGCGCGGCCGACGATCTTCAAGAAGATCAAGCTGCGCACGCACGAGAATATCGGTTCCGGCCCGATCCATCTGCCGGAGGAAGAGCTGCATACGAGCAGCTATTGGATCTCCTTCGGCGAAGAGGTAAGCGCGAAGTTCAGCGCTAATGACATGCAGTTCGCGCTGCTCGGCCTGTCCAACGTACTCGTTCATCTCGCGCCGCTCTATCTGATGTGCGATCCGCTGGACATCCGCGTCGTGCCGCAGGTGAAGTCCGTGCACACGCATCAGCCGACGATCTTCCTCTATGACCGATACCCGGGCGGGATCGGACTGAGCGAGCGGCTCTACGAGCTGCACGATGAGCTGCTGAAGCAGGCAACAGCCCATATCTCGCGCTGCGGTTGCCTGAGCGGCTGCCCGGCATGCGTCGGACCGATCGAGGAAGTTGGCCTGACCGGCAAGGAGCTGGCGCTCAAGCTGGCTTGCGAAGCCGTGGCAGAGTCTTCCGGAGAACTGCAGGATGAGCTGTTGTCACGCCGGTTCGCCAGCAGGATGCCTACTTATGAATGGATGGACGGCGATGGAGAATGAACTCGCTACGCGACAGATTGCGCAGATTGACGAAGTCGAATGAAGACCAGCAGACAGACCGGCTAGCCGCAGCATCCGGAGCTGCGCAAACGGATCATGCTGCGCAAACGGATCAGGAAGAAGGCGAATGGCGGCAGCTCGATGCCCGAATCTGCCGGTCGGAGGGCGGAGCGTTCATCCTGCGTACGAGACGTTATCCGCTGGATTACAGGCACGGACGCTACTTGCTGAGAGAGCTTAACGCCATTAACAACATGATGGCGGCGCTCGCCAATGTTCCGGATCAGCCCATAGCCAACGCCTCGCAACTGCTGTTCTTCGATACTGAGACGACAGGGCTTGGCGTGGGAGCAGGCAACGTGCCGTTTATGATCGGCTGCGGGTACCTGGACGGTCATCAGTTCGTGGTCGAACAGCTGTTCATCCGCAATCCTGCCGAGGAATATTACGCGCTTGGTTATCTGGGCTCGCTAATCGAGCGATTCAGTCATGTCGTCACCTATAACGGTCGATCCTTTGACTGGCCTGTGCTGAAGAACCGCTTTGTCCTGCACCGGCTTCGCGCTCCGGGAGAACCGGCGCATCTCGATTTCCTGTACGCAGCGCGCAGCTTGTGGAACAGACAGCTGACCTCGTGCAGGCTGTCTGCGGTGGAAGAGCGGAAGCTCGGAATCGTCCGCGGATATGACTTGCCTGGAGCAGAGGCGCCTGAGAGATACCGGCAATATCTTATTACCCAACAGGCGCAGACTATGAAGGATGTCTTCATTCACAACGAGCGGGATATCGTCTCGCTAGCCGTGCTCGCCGTGCATTTCCAGCACCTGCTCAGCGGTACGGTCCGCATGGCGCCGGATACCGTGCCGGAGGATGACGTGCGTGTCGCGTTCTGGCTCGACAAGCTGAATCTGCACAGCCGCGCGCAGGAAGTGCTCTGCGCGGCGCTGCAGCAGGCTGACAAGCTGAAGCGGGAGCAGTTGCTGGAAGCAGCCGCCCTGTGCAAGAAATGGCATGATTATGACCAGGCAGCCGCCCTGTGGCGAGCTTACTGCAAACAGTCTGTCGGCACGCTGCAGGCGCTCGAACCGCTGATCGAGCTGGCCATGTATTACGAGCATCGGCAGCGGGACATGGAAGCGGCGCTGCATTGGTCGCTGCAGGCGAGAATGCTGATCGAACGGAGGATGAGTCTCAGCCGGAGACAAGCTTCGGATCGCGCATTGCTGCATCAGATCGACCATCGACTTAAGAGATTGCGCCGCAAAATCGACAAGCCTGCTCAGCAAATGATGCATTTTCACTAAATGTTCACAAAATCCCAGGATTACCCGCCCGAAAGGGAGGGTTTTTGTTATTCAAAAATTCTTCATTGATTAGTTATAATTGTTATGTTAGATTATATAAGGTATTTTAATAAAGCTTATCAGTTTACTATGGATTAACATCGATTTTTGTCGTATGGATTTCTAAGCGAGGTGGATTTGGTTGCAGCTCCAAGAAACGAACAGTCCATTTAGTAAAGACCAGGTCGAGCTATTGAACCAGTTGCTCCCGTCGCTCACGCCCGTGCAGCGAATCTGGCTGAGCGGTTATCTGAGTGCTACGGCGAATCTCGGGGCCAGCGTAGACGCTGTGCAGACAGGCGCGATTGCCGTTCAGGCTTCAGCTCCTGCTCCAGCGGCTGCACCCGGCGCTTCCAGGGAAGTGACCATTCTGTTCGGCTCGCAAACCGGCAACTCCGAGAAGCTGGCCAAGCAGCTGAAGGGCAAGCTGGAACAACAGCAATTCCAGGTTACTCTGTCGTCGATGCGCGATTTCAAACCGAATGGTCTGAAGAAGGTTCAGAATCTGCTGATCATCGTCAGTACTCAAGGCGAAGGGGAACCGCCGGACAACGCGAAGTCGTTCTTCGAATTCCTCCACAGCAAGCGGGCTCCGAGACTGGAAGGCATGCAATACTCGGTGCTTGCGCTGGGAGATACGTCTTATGAATTCTTCTGCCAGACCGGCAAGGATTTCGACAAGCGTCTGGAGGAGCTTGGTGCGACCCGTATCGCGCCGCGTGTTGACTGTGATCTGGCTTACGAAGAACCGGCGGGCGAATGGATGAATCAGGTGCTCAGCAGCCTGAACGAGAAGCTGAATGCGAACGGCGCGGCTGTTAACGTCGCAGTGTCCGCCACAAGCGAGGAGCCGGTTGAAACCGTCTATTCGCGCACGAATCCATTCTATGCCGAAGTCATCGAAAATATAAACCTGAACGGCCGCGGCTCCGATCTGGAAACACGGCATCTGGTGTTGTCGCTTGAAGGTTCGAACTTCCAATATGAGCCCGGGGACTGCATCGGCATCTATCCGGAGAATGACCCGGAGATCGTGGATGCGATCATCAGCCGCATGAACTGGAATCCGGAAGAGCCGGTTGTCGTGAACAAGGATGGAACGAAGCAACCGCTGAGAGAGGCGCTCCTGCGTTCCTTCGAGATCACCATCCTGTCGCGAAAAATGATGGAGAAATTCGCCGAGTACACCAGCGATCCGCGTTTCCATGAACTGCTCGCCCAGGATCGCGCGGCCGAGCTGAAGGAGTATCTGAAGGGCAGAGATTTGCTGGACCTCGTAAACGATTTCTCGCCATGGAATGCACCTGCCCAGGAATTCATCTCGCAACTCAGGAAGCTGCCAGCACGCCTGTACTCGATCGCCAGCAGCTACAAGGCCAATCCGGATGAAGTGACGCTGGTGATCCGCGCCGTCCGTTATGAGGCGCACGGCCGCCAGCGCAAGGGCGTGTGCTCGGTATACTGCGCAGAGCGTCTGCAACCGGGCGACAAGGTGCCGATCTACGTGCAGCACAATTCGCACTTCAAGCTGCCGTCTAATCCGGAAACGCCGATCATCATGGTTGGCCCGGGCACCGGTGTTGCACCGTTCCGTTCCTTCATCGAGGAGAGAGATGAGACAGGCGCAGCGGGCAAGTCCTGGCTGTTCTATGGCGATCGCCATTTCCGGACGGATTTCCTCTATCAGACGGACTGGCAGCGCTGGTTGAAGAGCGGCGCGCTCACTCGCATGGATGTTGCGTTTTCGCGCGATACCGCAGAGAAAGTGTACGTCCAACATCGCATGCTGGAAAAATCGCGGGAACTCTACGAATGGCTGGAGGAAGGCGCATACTTCTACGTCTGCGGCGACAAGAACAACATGGCGAAGGACGTTCATGAGGCGCTGCTGCAGATCATCGAGAAGGAAGGCGGCAAGTCCCGTTCGGAAGCGGAAGCCTATCTGGACAATCTGAAGGCTGCAGGCCGTTATCAGCGCGACGTATATTGATCCTTCGACTTGGATCTCGAAAGGAGTGCGGGAAGAGTGACGAACGAATATATCAGGAAAATGCAAGAAATTGACGGGCCGCCAAGCGACGTCGAAGAAATCAAGCTTCACAGCCGGTATCTGCGCGGCACATTGGCCCAGACGCTGAAAGATCCGATCACCGGTTCCATTCCGGAGGAAGACAACCGGCTGATGAAGTTCCACGGCAGCTACATGCAGGACGATCGTGACCTGCGAAACGAACGCGAGAAGCAGAGACTGGAGCCCGCCTATCAGTTCATGGTGCGCGTGCGTGCAGCAGGCGGCGTGCTTACGCCGGACCAATGGCTCAAGATGGATGAACTCGCGCACAAATATGCAAACGGCTCGATCCGCCTGACGACGCGGCAAGCGATTCAATTCCACGGCATCCTGAAGTGGAATCTGCAGCCGAGCATCAAGGAGATCAATGATGCCTTGCTGACCACCATCGCGGCTTGCGGCGACGTCAATCGGAATGTCATGTGCAACCCGAATCCGTACCAATCCGAAGTTCATGCGGAAGTGCTGGAATGGGCGCAGCGCATCAGCGATCATCTGACGCCGCGCACGAAGGCGTATCATGAGATCTTCATCGACGGCGAGAAGATCTACGACAGCCGGGACGAGGGCTCGGAAGAAGAGCCGATCTATGGCCCGGTCTATCTGCCGCGCAAATTCAAGATCGGCATCGCCGTTCCGCCAAGCAATGATATCGACGTATTCTCGCAGGACATCGGCCTGATCGCCATCGTCGAAGGCGGCAAGCTGCAAGGCTTCAATATCGCGGTAGGCGGCGGCATGGGCATGACATACGGCGATACGCAGACATACCCGCAGCTCGCCCGCGTGATCGGCTTCTGCAAGCCGGAACAAGTCGTTGATGCGGCGGAGAAGATCGTGACGATTCAGCGCGACTTCGGCAACCGCTCCGTTCGCAAATACGCCCGATTCAAATATACGATCGACCGCCGCGGCGGCACCGAGTGGTTCCTGGACGAACTGCACAAACGCCTGGGATGGAAGTTTGAAGAAACGCGTCCGTTCAAGTTCGAGCATAACGGGGATCGATATGGCTGGATCAAAGGCACGAACGGCAAATGGCATCTGACGCTGTTCATCGAGAACGGACGGATCAAGGACTGGGAAGATTATCAGTTGATGACTGGCCTGAGAGAGATCGCCAAGATCCATACGGGAGATTTCCGCCTCAGCCCGAACCAGAACCTGATCATCGGCAATATCACGAGCCAGAAGAAAAAGAAGATCGAAGAGATCGTCGAACGATACAATCTCGCCACCGGAGAACGTCATAGCGCGCTGCGCCGCAATGCGATGGCTTGCGTCGCGTTTCCTACATGCGGCCTTGCGATGGCCGAAGCAGAGCGCTATATGCCGAGCCTGCTGACCAAGCTGGAGCTGATCCTCGAGGAAGCCGGTCTGCGCGACGAGGAGATCGTGATCCGCATGACAGGCTGCCCGAACGGCTGCGCCCGTCCGTATCTCGGCGAGATCGCCTTCACCGGCAAAGCGCCGGGACGATATAATCTGTATCTGGGCGCAAGCTTCACCGGCGACCGCCTCAATCAGATGTATCGCGAGAACATTACCGAACAGGAGATTCTCGATACGCTGAAGCCGATTATTCATGAGTACGCGAAGGAACGGGAAGACGGCGAGCACTTCGGAGATTTTGTGGTGCGCAAGGGCTACGTGAAGCCTGTATATGACGGCCGCAGCTTCCATGCTGGTTGATGGTGGATCGGTTGGACAAGAGAGGCTGGGAGGAAACAGTCATGTTTTCTTCCGGTCTCTTTTTTTTGGTCTTATAGAAAGTATAACTTCCCATACATTCTCGTAAGACATAAGAAATACTAAGCTGCCACCTGCGTCCTAAAGGACTTGGCGCCAGCCAAGTATTTCTTTACATCTGGTGAGGAGGGAATTTTTGACAAGCTGGCGGCTGATTCCGTATGATTGAACTAGATATTCAATTCTGAAACTGGAGGGATATTGGATGGAACTTATCTACCATGGACATTCGTGCGTCCAGATCAAGAGTGGGGAACACTCGCTGATCATCGATCCGTTTCTCTCTGGCAATCCGCTGAGCGTCACGAAGCCGGAGGATGTCAAGGTGCAGTACATCTTGCTCACGCATGCTCACCAGGATCATATCCTCGATGCTGTGCCCATCGCCAGGGCGAATGCCGCGAAGATCGTGGCCACCTTCGAGTTAGCCAATATCATGAGATGGAAGGGTGTGGATGTGCTCGAGGTCAATATGGGCGGTTCCGTTGACCTGGGCTTCGCCAAGGCGCAACTCGTGCAAGCCTTCCACAGCTCCGGAATCGTGTTCGAAGAGGAGCAGCGCATCATCTATGCCGGCATGCCAGGCGGCTACATCATCAACTGCGAGGGCAAGACGATCTATCACGCGGGAGATACGGCGCTGTTCAGCGATATGAAGATGTTCGGAGAGCTGCATGAGATCGATCTCGCCTTCCTGCCGATTGGCGATACATATACGATGGGACCACGCGAAGCCGCGATCGCGGCCGAATGGCTGAGAGCCAAGCACGTGGTGCCGATCCACCACAACACCTTCCCTCCGATCAGGCAAGAGGTGCTGGCTTATATCGAACTCCTGAATGAACGCGGTATCCAGGGGATCGCCATGAAGCCGGGCGACCGCATCAGCCTGTAACCAGGAGACAACGGGGCTGGCCAGCAATGTGGCGAACCTCTTTTTTACATTCTGTAATCAAAACATGAATATTCTCCTGACAATCACCTTGGCCAAAGAAGCGAGATGTATAGAAGCGAATAGAGGTCGTTTGGAGGCGGTCTGACTGAGTCAGGCCGCTTTTGTGTTGGATGCGGTGTCTGAGCTTCGGAACCGCGAGCACACATGCTGTGATCAGCGGGCAAAGCTCGTAACGGAACGCAGAGCCGCTATCTGTGGCAAAATGAGCTGTTTCGCGATGTGAATGGAATCAGATGCCGTTATTGGATGTTGTCGAGATTGATTCCCCGTTCAAAGTGACCCATAACGGCAAGCAGGTTTACCTCCAAATAAAGGCTGTTGGTTCCGTTTCGTTTACTGGTTCGATCAATTCTGCATCAACGTTCTGGCATTTGAACCTGTCAGATGGCGGAACTTGCCGCTCTATGCATGATTGTCCGAGGCGAGGGTGGCGGCCGATGAATAACATATACCAAGCCGGACTGCACCGACGGGACTTCGAAGCGATCGTCGTATCGCCGTATGAGCGAATAATGGACGGGCATGCAGATGTCTGACAGGGGATTGCTCGGACAGTCCGGGCAGAGGCTGCAGCAAGGGAGGGGAGAGGCGATATCATGTCACGAGAGGCGTTTATTGCAACGGTCGCGCCGGTGGCTGTCAAGGTGCGGGTGGACGGTGGCGTGCTGTTCCCGTCCGTTTCGATCGCACAGATGATCCTGGAGACAGGCGGGAAGATCAACAGCTGGTTCAATCTCGTCGGCTACAAGGTGGGCAGCGGCCGCACAACCCCCTACTGGCAAGGCCGAAGCGTATCGGCCACCACCTGGGAAGTCATTGATGGCACCAGGGTAGACCATGTTGCTGCGAACTTCCGGGCTTACGATTCCATCGAGCATTGCCTCAAAGATCAGGCGTTGTTGTTTCTGAACAACCCGGGAAGATATCAGCGCGTGCTCGACGCCAGGTCGCCGGGCGAACAGGCAAGGATGCTGCAGGAATGCGGCTATGCGACCGATCCGCAATATGCCGCCAAGCTCATGGCGATCAGCAATTTGCACAAACTCGAGACTTATGACGAGGAGGCGAATGTCGCCATGGAGAGAATCGCTGAGCTGGAACGGAAACTCGACGACATGGATAAGAGGATCAATGCCTGCGAACAAACGATTGCCCGGTTGGCCAAACAGACGCAGGAACTAGCGAATCTGCACAAGGCAGCTATACCGGATTGGGCGAAAGATGCCGTAGAAGCAGCGGCTAACACCAACGGTATAGACGGCAGAAAGATCATCGATACGCCGGAAGGTGGGAGCCTGGATTTCTATCGTCTGGTGACGGTGATGTACAGAGCAGGTCTATTCGGGAATGGGAAGCCATGATGAACTGGGAACAGATCCTGGAACCGATCATGAACGGGGCCGTCACGGCGCTCAGTATCCTCATCGCCGCAGCCGTCCTGTGGCTGCGCAGGAAAGTGGCGGCATGGCTCGAGATGAGCATGTCAAAGGAACAACAGGAATTATTGCTCAAGCTTGGTGAGCAGGCATTTTCATTCGTAGAGGTGGTGTATCAGGAATTGAAAGGGCCAGAGAAGCTGGAGGAAGCCATCAAGTTCGTCGAAAGACAACTGAACAGCCGCGACCTTCAGGCGGATCGTGACCAGATTCGCGCCGCGATCGAGAGGGTCGTTCTGGAACATCAGAAAATTGTACGCAAGAAACCGTATTAATTCGGTGTAACCCGTCAGCAGATAGGGGTGGGAGAAAACGTCTGTTTTCTATCGCCCCTTCTATCGTTATTGCAACATGGAGGTAACATGATGTTAACGTGCATGGCATGACAAGATGCTGCGCAATCCATGGGAGGCAGGCCTGGATACAGGTTGCTCCGCTTGCTGCGATGCTGATGGGACAAGCATCGATAATATTTTTGTGGCTTATTCATAATAAAATACGTTCAAAACTGTTATCGAATGACAATGACATAAGGAGCTGAATGTTATAGAATTTAACACAAGACATTGGATGTAAAGTAAATTTACACATTGTGAAGGGGTGGAGCCGATGTATATTAAAGGTTATCCATATGATTATCCGTACAACGGTGATCTGAGAGCGGACAATACGGCGCTGGTGATCATCGACATGCAGACCGACTTCTGCGGCATCGGAGGTTACGTCGATCGGATGGGATACGACATCTCGCTTACGCGGAGGGCAATCGGTCCGATCAGGAAGCTGCTGGAGGCTGCTCGGAAGATCCCGGGGATGACGATCGTCCATACGAGAGAAGGTCATCGTCCGGATCTGTCGGACCTGCCGGCCAACAAGCGCTGGCGAAGCAAGCAGATCGGGGCCGAGATCGGATCCCGGGGACCGGCCGGCCGAATATTGGTTCGCGGCGAACCGGGATGGAACATCATCGAGGAGCTGGCACCAATCGAAGGCGAGATCATCATAGACAAGCCGGGCAAAGGCAGCTTCTATGCCACCGATCTTGACCTGATCCTGCGCACGAAGGGCATCCAGAACCTCATCCTGACCGGCATTACGACGGATGTATGCGTGCATACGACGATGCGCGAGGCGAATGACCGCGGATATGAATGCCTGCTCCTCGAAGATTGCACGGGTGCCACGGATGAGGGCAATCATCAGGCGGCGCTGAAGATGGTGACGATGCAGGGCGGTGTGTTCGGCAGCGTGTCCAGCTCGGAGCATGTGCTGGCGGCATTCGAGAAACTCAAGTCCAGGGGGACGGCCGGATGACGAAATCACTGCTGGGAGTGCCAGAACTGCTGTCCATAGACGTCCTGAAGGAAGCTTACAAGAGCGGGGCCCTGTCTCCGGAAGCGGTTGTGCGTCACATCATTGAACGCGTGGAAGAAGACAAGGGCATGAACATCTGGATCACGCCGCCTGAGTTCGAAACAATCCGGCCTTATCTGGATCGGCTCAAGTTGCATAAACCGGAGGAGCTTCCGCTGTGGGGCATCCCGTTTGCAATCAAGGACAACATCGACCTGGCGGGAACGCCAACCACATCTGCCTGTCCGGATTATCAATATATCCCGCGATCAAGCGCGCCTGTTGTGGAACGCCTCATCGCCGCCGGCGCCATTCCGCTGGGCAAGACGAACATGGATCAGTTCGCTACCGGCCTGGTCGGCACGCGAAGCCCATACGGCGAGACGCATAATGCGCTGAAGCCCGAACTGATCAGCGGCGGCTCAAGTTCTGGTTCAGCCGTCGCGGTGGCAAGGGGGCATGTTTCCTTCGCCCTCGGCACGGATACGGCCGGTTCCGGCAGAGTGCCGGCAGCGCTGAACGGCATCATCGGCTACAAGCCGCGGCTCGGCGCCTGGCCGACGCGGGGAGTTGTGCCGGCTTGCGCCAGTCTGGATTGTGTGACGGTGTTTACAATCAGCGAAGCGGATGTGTGGCAGGTAGATCGCATCGTTCGCGGCTTCGATGTCTCCGACCCGTGGTCGGCCAACCATTCGTCTCCTGTCCGGCGCTTGCCCGAACGCATCTGTTTGCCGAAAGAGCCTCCGTCTTTCTTCGGACCTTATGCCAAGGTATACCGGAGAGCATGGGAGGAGGCGGTCAAGAAAGTAGAGCAACTGCCGGCGGAAGTCGTCTATATCGATACGGGATTGTTCGAGGAAGCATCTGCGTTGCTCTATGACGGACCCTTCGTCAGCGAGCGGTGGTCATCGCTCGGACCGTTCGTGGAAGCTCATCCGGGCAGCACATTGCCAGTGACCGAGACCATCCTGCGGTCCGGTCAGGAAGGAAAGTCCGACGCGGTGACGCTCTTCCGCGCCATGCATCGTATTCGCGCCATCAGGCGCGAGGCATCCCGGCTGCTCGACAGAGCTGTGCTGGTGCTGCCGACGGTTGGAGGGACGTGGACACGCGAAGAAGTGCGCGATCGGCCGTTTGAAACGAACGGCGCGCTTGGCCGGTATACGAACCATTGCAATCTGCTGGACTTGAGCGCGATCGCGCTGCCAGCCGGTGAAGCGGCGTCAGACTTGCCGTTCGGCATCACGTTCTTCGCGCTGGGCGAGCAGGAATCCCATGTGCGGGGCATCGCGGCAGAGTGGTTTGGCCAGGCAGCCCCCGACTCGCATGAACCTCGCCCAGGCTATACCTATCTCGCCGTGTGCGGCCTGCATATGCGCGGCTATCCGCTGGAGAAACAGATGCTGGAGCACGGAGCTGCGTTCATACGAACCGCCCGCACGGCCCCGGTATACCGCTTCTACAAGCTGCTGACGGAACCGGCTAAGCCCGGGCTTGTTCGGCAAACTGGCGGCGGCTCCAGCATCGAAGTGGAGGTATGGGAGATGCCGAAGGAATCATTCGGCTCGTTCGTTGCGCTTATCCCGGCGCCGCTTGGCATCGGCAAGGTCGAACTGGAGGATGGAATGACGGTACCGGGGTTTGTCTGCGAGTCGTATGCCGTGGAAGGGGCGGAGGACATCACGTCTTTGGGCAGTTGGAGGGAATTGGCCTGAAGCGGAAGTCGAGGCAGATATCTTTTTTACACCTTTAATGTAAGGTATGTGTTATCGATGTGTAATATTAGTGAGCTCAAAACAAAAATGAGAGTGCATATTTGTAAAACGATTATAAGGAAAATGACTTGATTGTGTTATATAATATGACATATAGAATCAAAACGTCCTGTGCTGAAACCAGGAAGGAGCAAGGAGGGGTGGCGATGGACAGGAAACATCCAGGAGAAGTTTTGCTTAGAACATCGGGTCTGACCAAACGTTTCGGTTCTCTGACAGCCAATCAGGATATCAATCTGACGGTTCAGGCGGGGAAGATCCACGCTATCCTTGGAGAGAACGGCGCCGGCAAGAGCACGCTGATGAAGATGCTGTACGGCGTCTATGCTCCCGACGATGGAGAGATCATCATGGACGGGGAGCCGGTCGTCCTTCATCCCCCGATGAAGGCGAAAGCGAAGGGGATCGGCATGGTATTTCAGGATTTCCGACTCATCCCCGCGCAGACGGTGCTCGACAACATCGCGCTTGCCGTCGGGAAAGGCTGGCGATTTCGGCGCAAGCAACTGCGTGAACGAATCATGGAAGTATCGGCGAAGTACAACCTGGCCGTGAACCCGGACGCTTATGTGTGGCAGCTGGATCTTGGCCAGCGTCAGCGTCTGGAAATCGTCAAGGTGCTGCTCATGCCGGGCACGCGGATCATCATCTTCGACGAACCGACCAGCGTACTCGTGCCGCAGGAAGTGGAGGCTTTCCTGCAGATGCTGATGCTGTTGCGCAAGAACGGATACGGCATCCTGCTGATCACTCACAAGATCAATGAGGTGATGGCATGCGCCGATCAGGTCTCCGTGCTGACGGCAGGCAAGATGGTCTTCCATGCCGATACGATGGAAGGGCTCACGCCCGAGCAGCTCATCGCGGCAATGATGGGCGACAAGCAGATTACCAACGTCGAGAAGCTGGATACCGGTGCAGCGGATGAGCAGGAAGTGCTCCGGCTCGAAGACGGGGAGATCGTCGGTGATCACGGCAATACGGTGCTGGCGAATGTGCAACTCAAGTTGCACCGAGGCGAGATCGTCGGCGTAGCCGGTATCTCCGGCAACGGCCAACGAGAACTGGCGGAGACGCTGTTTGGACTGCGCAAGCTGAAACACGGAATGCTCACCGTCAAAGGAAAGGGGATCTCCGGCGGGCCGAAGGCATTCATCGATGCCGGCGTCACCTACGTGTCGGAAGATCCGCTCAAGGAATCGGTGATACCCGGATTTACGATCCTCGAGCATATGGTGCTGGATGGCATGCCCGTGAAGGAGAAACGGATCGGCATCGACTGGCAGGGAGCGAGGCAGATGCTCGAAGCGAGCGAAGAAGCGAAGGCGCTGCGTCTGGCCGATCTGAACAGGCGAGCCGACAAGCTGTCGGGCGGTAACGTGCAGCGAATGGTGCTCGCACGGGCGCTGATGCGCAAGCCGGATGTGCTGATCATCAGCTATCCGAGCCGGGGGCTCGATATCGGCACGACGCGCACGATCCAGCAACATCTGCTCGATCTGGCTGCACGCGGCACGGCCATCCTGCTCTTCTCGGAAGATCTGGATGAATTGTTCAAGTTGTCCAAGCGGCTCGTAGTTCTGGCTGGCAAACAGCTCAGCGGGCCTTATGACGCTGCTGAGATCACCGCATCTGAGATAGGTACATTGATGCTGAGAGGTGAGAGTGCATGAAAGCTGGAACGAGCTTGACTGTGATGCCTGTTCGCGAATCTTTCCTGAGTGCCGGGAGATTGCGCAAGATTGGACTAACGATCACGGTATTTCTCGCCCCGTTTGTTCTGTATGGATTGTTCCTGCTCTGTTATGAAGTGAATCCGATCGAGCTGTACTGGTCGATGCTGAAGTCCACCTTCGGCAGCCTGTTCGGCTTCGGCGAGGTACTGCTCAAGGCGACCCCGATCCTGCTGACCGGTCTGGCCGCTGCGCTGCCTGCCAGAGCCGGGCTGATCAACGTCGGCGGAGAAGGGCAGCTGATCATCGGCGCGCTGTTTGCGACATTCGCCGCCGTGTTCTTCCTGGACAGCGCGCCATCGTGGGTTGGCATTCCCCTGATGTTAGTCTTCGGAGCTCTTGGCGGAGCTGTTTGGGCGGGGATCGTCGCAGTGCTGAAAACAGCCGGACGGATGAATGAGACGATCTCCAGCTTGTTGCTCAATTATGTAGCAACGCATACCGTATCGTACTTCGTCCATGGCATCCTGAAGGACCCTGCGGCGTTTAACTGGCCGTATTCGCCGCAGATCTCCTGGCAGCTTCGACTGCCGACGATTACCGGCACAAGGCTGCACATCGGGTTTATCCTGGCCATCCTGCTGGCAGCAGTCGTCTGGTTCATCCTGTCCTGGACGAAGCTTGGCTTCAACATTCGCGTGCTGGGCGGCAACAAGCTGGCTGCACAGCGTACCGGCTTCCGCATCAACTGGATGTACGTCTGGGTGCTGCTGGCTGCCGGAGCTCTTGCCGGAATCGCAGGCATGATCGAGATAACCGGCATCGAAGGCCGGCTGCGTTCCACAACTGGTGTGAACTATGGATATCTTGGTTTCCTCGCCGCCTGGATGGCATGGAACCATCCGCTTCGCCTGCTGTTCACGTCATTCCTGCTCGGGATGATAGCCGTTGCCGGCAATACGCTTGAGATTGGATCGGGCCTTCCGGCTTCATCCGTACAAATCCTGATGGCGCTCGTTCTGTTCTTCCTGATGGGCATCGCAAGGAGGTTGAGATCATGATCATCACAGACATCCTGACAGGCGCATTGCGCTCCGGCACATCGGTCATGCTGGCCAGCCAGGGGGAGCTGATCTCGGAACGGGCAGGCGTCATCAACCTCGGCATGGAGGGTTCGATGCTGGCCGGTGCACTTGGCGGCTTCGCTGTTACCGTTTGGACGGGCAATCCATGGCTCGGAACGCTGTCAGGCGGTTTGTGCGGCCTCATTATTTCGCTGATTCACTCCTTCCTCGTGCTGAGCTGCGGCGCCAACCAACTGGCAACCGGCCTGACGATCATGTTCTTCGGCATCGGTGTGACGTCATTCTTCGGCCGCAGCTTCGTCAGCGAGCAGATCGTCGGCTTCAATCCGGTGCCGATCCCGATCCTGTCCGATATTCCGTTTATCGGGGATGTGTTGTTCAACCACGATCCGCTGACCTATCTGTCAATCCTGCTCGTCCCGGTGCTGTGGTATGTGCTGTTCCGCACCCGCCTCGGTGTCATCATCCGGGCAGCAGGCGAGAAAGAGGACGTTCTGTTCGCCAGCGGCATCAATCCGCTGCTTGTCCGCTATTGCGCAGTGCTCGCAGGCGGATTCCTCGCCGGAGTTGGCGGCACGCAGCTGTCCGTAGCCTATACGCACAGCTGGGTAGAGAACATGACAGCAGGTCGCGGCGTCGTAGCCGTTGCGCTCGTCATCTTCGCATCCTGGCGCCCGGCTATGGCGATGGTTGGTTCCTACCTGTTCGGCGCAGCACAGGCTCTGCAATTGACCGTACAGCAACAGGGCTGGCCAATCTCGACTTTCTTCCTGTTCATGGTTCCGTACTTGCTGACGCTCGCAGCTCTCCTGATCGTTGAGAGACGCAAGAGAAGCTCGATGCCGGAGGCGCTTGGCAATGTGTTCTCAGCCGATGCCGGCGGATAAACCGCCTGGCAAGCGAGAAATAGATTAAGCAATCCTGTTAGGAGGGAAACCAGATGAAAAAGAGAAACACAGGTTGGAGTTGGAAGACATTGGTGGCGATCCTCGCGATCATCGTCACAATCACAGGGTGCAGTCAGTCAGGCGGGTCGAGTTTGAACGGCAACTCATCAAGCTCAAGCGGAGAATCATCCGCGATCGGCACTGGCGGTTCCGCCGTCGGCTTCATCTTCGTCGGGACGAAGGACGACTATGGTTACAACCAGGCGGCTTATCTGGGCAGTGAGGCTGTAGAAGAAGCGTTCCCGGACCTGAAGGTGCTCCGCTCGGAGAACGTGCCGGAAACGGCTGAAGCAGAACGCGTCATGGAAGAAATGATCAATCAAGGTGCGAAGATCATCTTCCCGACCTCCTACGGCCATCTGGACCCTGCGCTGAATGTGGCAGCCCGCCATCCCGATGTGGTCTTCTTCCATCAGGGCGGTCTGATCACGTCGGACAATGTAGGTACTTATTTCGGTACGATCTGGGAGCCTGTATATCTCGCAGGTGTGGCCGCAGGCAAGATGAGCAAGACAGGCAAGCTCGGATACATCGTCTCCGTACCGATTCCGCAGGTGCTCTTGAATGTCAATGCATTTACGCAAGGTGCCCGTTCGGTTAATCCGGATGCCACGACAACGGTTGTCTTCACCGGCAGCTGGTGCGACCCGGGTCAACAGGCTAACGCTGCTAACTCTCTGATCGATGGCGGCGTGGATGTCATCTCGCAGCATCAGGACTGCACGAAGACGATCATCGAAACGGCTGAACGCCGCGGCGCCATGACTGTCGGCTACCACGCGGACGCTTCGTCGCTCGCTCCGGAAGGCTGGATCGTCGGCTCCGTCTGGAACTGGCCGGACCTGTTCGTGGACATGACGAAAACGGCTGTTGACGGCGAATTCAAGGGCAGCATCTATGATGGCAAATATCGCGGCACGTTGGCTGACGGCGTGGTTCAACTGACCGACTTCGGCAAGAATGTGCCGGAAGAGGTTCAAGCTCTGGTTGAGGAGACGAAACAGAAGTTGCTGGACGGAACCGTCCATCCGTTCGCCGGTCCGGTCAAGGATCAAGCAGGCAACATCGTCTATGAGGATGGTTACATCCCGACGATCGACGAACTCGAATCAATGGACTTCTTCGTAGAGGGTGTTATCGGAACGATTCCGCAATAATCTGACATCTGACTTCATATCCGTACAGCAGTCATGGCAGGCTGCTCTGCATGATCAGCAGAGCAGCTTGCTCCATAAGTGAACATCAATCAGAGATAAAGGAGCAATTCCTGTAGTGAATGAATTTGCGGTTTGAAAAGAAAAAGCGCCTCCTGTATGCTGGGTCTCGGAATGCAACACATTCGCTGCCCTAATAAGAGGAGGACGCTCACTATGAAGTTTACC
>Ga0207747_1000875_pt1 | contig 26526 bp, 29 predicted proteins | sample HigsolmetaGSP11D_FD_184839 | JGI IMG/M metagenome (GOLD analysis project Ga0207747, IMG submission 184839) | High solid enriched microbial communities from the Joint BioEnergy Institute, USA - SP1-1-D (SPAdes) | ecosystem: Engineered > Bioreactor > SSF (Solid state fermentation) > Aerobic >...
ATTCCAAGGAGGAAATATAAAATGGGTCTTTTAGCAGCAGCAATTGCAATCGGTTTAGCAGCACTAGGTGCAGGTATTGGTAACGGTTTAATCGTATCTCGTACAGTAGAAGGAATCGCACGTCAACCAGAAGCGCGTGGCGTACTTCAAACTACAATGTTCATCGGGGTAGCGTTAGTTGAGGCCTTACCAATCATCGCAGTAGTTGTTGCGTTCATCGTAATGAACCGATAATTGGTTCCATGTGGCGAAGGATGATTTACATAAAGAAACTTCGCCATTCCTTTTATTTTCAATGTTTAAGGAAGACATTTTTTTAGAAGAATGACTGGTAGAAAATGAAAAGGTTTTAAATATAAATGGCTCTCTTCAAATTTCAATTGGAATTGGACTGAAGCAGGGCAAGTAAAATGGAATTTGAAGCTCTTGAAGGGAGTGAAACAATCGTGAATTTAGAATATTTGGTATTAGGTTCTACAGCAGAAGCAGTTAACCTTGGAGATATTCTTGCGACACTGGTAATCTTCCTCGTTTTAATGGCATTGTTAAAGAAATTTGCTTGGGGTCCATTAATGGGCATCATGCAACAACGTGAGGAATTAGTTGCAAGTGAAATTGAAGCGGCTGAATCTGCTCGCAAAGAAGCAGCAAAAACTTTAGAAGAGCAAAAAGCCCTTTTAAAAGAAGCTCGTACAGAAGCGCAAAAAATCATTGAAAGCGCTAAAAAACAAGCAGAAGCACAACGCGACGAAATCGTGGAAGCAGCTCGTCAAGAAGCAAATCGCTTGAAAGAATCTGCTGTTCGTGAAATCGAAACAGAAAAAGAAAAAGCGATCGCTTCGTTGCGTGAAGAAGTGGTTTCCCTTTCTGTTCTTGCAGCATCCAAAGTGCTTGAAAAAGAAATTTCTGAAGAAGATAACAGCGCATTAATTAAAGAAACGATTGCTAAGGCAGGCGAAGCGAAATGAGTAATTATTCTGTAGCGAAACGCTATGCCGAGGCATTGTTTTCTGTGGCACAAAAGCAAAATGTTGTGGATCAAGTAAATCAAGATCTTCAAGAAATCGCTCAAGTGATGACTGAAAATCGCGATTTCCTTGCATTGCTTACAAATCCGAAGTTTTCTTCAGAAAAGAAAAAAGAAATGGTTTCCGAGCTTTTTAAAGAAGCCAATCCAATTTTATTGAATACACTAAAACTTTTAGTGGATAAAAAACGAATGAATGAATTAAAACAAATTGCAGAAGCATTTAAAGCGTTGGCAGCAGACGCTCAAGGCACTGCGGAAGCTACAGTTTACTCAACTCGCGAATTAACAGAAGAAGAGAAAAAAGACATCTCAACTTCTTTTGCGAAACTTGTTGGCAAAGAGACTCTGAACATCACAAATGTAATTGAACCATCCGTGATTGGTGGCGTTCGTGTTCAAATTGGCAACATCATTTTCGATAACACTGTAGCAAGCAAATTAGAAAGTCTCAGACGTACGTTAGTCGTTAATAATTAGAAAAGTGAGAGGTGACATTCATGAGCATCAAGGCTGAAGAAATCAGCGCTCTGTTAAGAAAGCAGATTGAAAACTACCAATCTGAATTAGAAGTTAACGAAGTTGGTACTGTAATCACTGTTGGTGACGGTATCGCACGCGCTCATGGCCTCGACAACTGTATGGCAGGAGAACTTGTTGAGTTCGAAAATGGTGTAATGGGTATGGCTCAAAACCTAGAAGAAGGCAACGTCGGGATCGTTATTCTAGGTAACTACCTTGGCATCAAAGAAGGCGATACAGTTCGTCGCACAGGTCGTATTATGGAAGTTCCAGTCGGCGAAGAATTAATCGGTCGCGTCGTAAACCCACTTGGTATGCCAGTGGATGGTAAAGGACCTATCAATACAACAAAAACTCGTCCAGTAGAAAGCCCAGCTTTCGGCGTTATGGCTCGTAAATCCGTTCATGAACCATTACAAACTGGTATCAAAGCCATTGACGCATTAGTGCCAATCGGACGTGGTCAACGTGAGTTAATCATTGGTGACCGTCAAACAGGTAAAACATCAATTGCAATCGACACAATCTTGAACCAAGCTGACCAAAACATGATTTGTATCTATGTAGCAATCGGTCAGAAAGAATCTACAGTTCGTACAGTTGTTGAAACACTTCGTAAACACGGTGCATTAGATTACTCCATCGTTGTAACAGCATCAGCTTCTCAACCAGCACCACTATTATACTTAGCTCCATATGCTGGGGTTTCAATGGCTGAATACTTCATGTTACAAGGTAAACACGTGTTAATCGTGTACGATGATCTATCTAAACAAGCAGCCGCTTACCGTGAGCTTTCATTGCTATTACGTCGTCCACCAGGTCGTGAAGCTTACCCAGGTGACGTATTCTACTTGCACAGCCGTCTACTTGAACGCGCTGCAAAATTAAGCGATGCAATGGGTGCAGGTTCAATTACAGCACTTCCATTCGTTGAAACACAAGCAGGGGATATTTCTGCATACATCCCAACAAACGTAATCTCTATTACAGACGGACAAATTTTCTTACAATCTGACCTATTCCACTCAGGTGTACGTCCAGCGATCAACGCCGGTTTATCCGTATCCCGCGTTGGTGGTGCTGCGCAAATTAAAGCGATGAAAAAAGTTGCCGGTACACTTCGTCTTGACTTGGCTGCGTACCGTGAACTTGAAGCATTCGCTCAATTCGGTTCAGATTTGGATAAAGCAACACTTGCGAAACTTGAACGTGGTAAACGTACAGTAGAAGTATTGAAACAAGACTTGAACAAACCAATTAAAGTAGAATATCAAGTTATGATTATCTACGCTCTAACTCGCGGTTACTTAGACGATATTCCAGTAAAAGATATCCGTCGCTTCGAAAACGAGTTATACAGCTGGTTAGATGTAAACCACACTCACATTTTAGAGCATATTCGTACTACGAAAGATCTTCCATCTGACGAAGATATGCATGCAGCTCTTACTGAATTCAAAAAACAATTTGCTAAATCAGAAGAATGATTCTTTCAGCTTTGCTGCTGAAAGATCTTCTGATGATGAGTAGCACGAATGATGACTAAAATGAAAAGGTGGTGAAATACCAGTGGCAAGAAGTTTGCGCGATATTAAAAATCGAATCAACTCAACGCGTAAAACAGGGCACATTACAAAAGCGATGCAAATGGTGTCTGCTGCGAAACGGACAAAAGCGGAAGAAAACGCCAAAGCTTACGTTCCTTACATGGACAAAGTACAGGACGTGGTTGCATCCATCGCTAGCGGCTCATCTGATGTCACACATCCAATGCTAATCGCACGCCCTGTGAAGAAGACGGGTTATATCATTATCGGTTCTGACCGCGGTTTAGCTGGACCATATAACTCAAACGTGATTCGTGAATTGGCACGTGTAGTCGAAGAACGTCATAAATCCAATGACGAGTTTGTGATTTTCACAATTGGTCGTGTACCTACAGAATACTTTAAAAAACGTGGGTATAACGTAATTGATAGCGTTGTCGGCCTTCCTGACCAACCATCATTCTCCCAAATTAAACAAATCGCTCGTAAAGCTGTTGGTATGTTCGCTGATGGTACATATGATGAACTTTATATGTATTACAACCACTATGTGAGCGTCATTTCACAAGTCGTAACAGAGAAAAAAGTATTGCCGATTACGGATTTAGCACCAGCAACTGAAGGGCTTCAAGCAACTTATGAGTTCGAACCAAATCCGGAAGCTATTTTGGAAGTTCTCTTGCCTCAATATGCTGAAAGCTTAATTTACGGTGCGTTGCTTGATGCGAAAGCAAGTGAACATGCGGCTCGTATGACAGCTATGAAAACGGCGACAGATAATGCGAATGAACTTGTTAAAACACTTACACTCGAATACAACCGTGCTCGTCAAGCATCAATCACTCAAGAAATTACAGAAATTGTCAGCGGAGCAGAAGCCATCCAATAGGCTAGCTCCTTGTTACGTATAAATGTACGATAGGAGGGTACACAGGAATGAACAAAGGACATGTTGTTCAGGTAATGGGTCCGGTTGTAGACGTACGATTCCCAAACGGCCAATTACCAAATATCTACGATGCTCTAAAAGTTAACATCAATCGTCCTGGTGAAGATACTGTTACTTTGACATTAGAAGTAGCATTACACCTTGGTGACGACACTGTCCGTACAATTGCCATGGCCTCAACAGACGGCCTTCAACGTGGCGCGGAAGTAACAAATACAGGTGCACCTATCTCTGTTCCTGTTGGTGAAGTAACACTTGGACGTGTATTTAACGTTTTAGGTGAACCAATTGACGAAAAAGATGATATCTCAGCGGAAGCTCGCCGTGATCCAATTCACCGTGAAGCACCTAAATTTGAAGAACTTTCAACAAAAGTAGAAATCCTTGAAACAGGTATCAAAGTAGTTGACTTATTAGCACCTTATATCAAAGGTGGTAAAGTAGGTCTATTCGGTGGTGCCGGAGTAGGTAAAACAGTATTAATCCAAGAATTAATCCACAATATCGCCCAAGAACACGGTGGTATTTCTGTATTCGCTGGTGTAGGTGAACGTACTCGTGAAGGTAACGACTTGTACCATGAAATGAGCGATTCCGGAGTTATCAGCAAAACTGCCATGGTATTCGGACAAATGAACGAACCACCTGGTGCTCGTATGCGCGTTGCCCTAACGGGTTTGACAATGGCAGAATATTTCCGTGATGAACAAGGACAAGACGTGCTACTATTCATCGATAACATCTTCCGCTTCACACAAGCAGGTTCGGAAGTATCAGCCCTACTTGGTCGTATGCCATCAGCCGTTGGTTACCAACCAACACTTGCTACAGAAATGGGTAACTTGCAAGAACGTATCACATCTACAAACAAAGGATCTATTACGTCTATCCAAGCGATTTACGTACCAGCCGACGACTATACTGACCCGGCTCCAGCTACAACATTTGCTCACTTAGACTCTACTACAAACCTTGAACGTAAATTATCTGAGATGGGTATTTACCCAGCGGTGGACCCACTAGCATCTACTTCTCGTGCATTAGCACCTGAAATCGTTGGTGAAGAACACTATCAAGTAGCTCGCGGCGTACAACAAACATTACAACGTTACCGTGAATTGCAAGACATCATCGCGATCTTAGGTATGGATGAATTATCTGAAGAAGATAAGAAAACAGTTGAACGTGCTCGTCGTATTCAATTCTTCTTATCTCAAAACTTCCACGTTGCGGAACAATTCACTGGTCAACCAGGTTCTTATGTTCCGGTTAAAGATACAGTACGTAGCTTTAAAGAAATTCTTGAAGGTAAATATGACCATTTACCAGAAGATGCATTCCGTCTAGTGGGAAGCATTGAAGACGTAATCGAAAAAGCTAAAGCAATGGGCGTAGAGGTATAATGTTACGGACGGAGGAGGAAAAAATATGAAGACAGTTCAAGTCAATATTGTCACTCCGGACGGCCCAGTATACGATTCAGAAATCGCAATGGTCATTGCAAAAACTGTTTCTGGAGATATCGGTATCCTTCCAGGTCATATTCCTTTAGTGGCGCCGCTTCAAATTAGTGCGGTAAAACTAAAGCTTGCAGACGGTTCGCAAAAAGTAGTAGCCGTTAGCGGTGGCTTTATTGAAGTTCGTCCAGATAAAATTTCAATTCTCGCTCCTTCTGCTGAAGTGGCTGAGAACATTGATCTCGCTCGTGCTCAAGCAGCGAAGAAAAGAGCGGAAGAACGTCTTCAAAGCAAGTCTGATGATATTGATTTCAAACGGGCTGAATTAGCTTTGAAACGTGCAATCAATCGCATCAACGTTTATGAGGGCAGAGTTTAAGAAATTAGCGGGCAGTACAACTGTCCGCTTTTTCTATCATTTATAGTGGAAGGATTTTACTAGAAATGTTTTCGAAATATTTCACATAATGGAAAGTTTGTGTATTTTTTATTAAAATAAAGGAGGCGCGCATTATGGATGTTTATCAAACTATGGGTGTACAAGCTGCGATCGGGATTTTTTCACATATTCTTTTTATAGTCATTGCTTTTTATGCGCTGCAGGCTGTTCGATTAGATGTGGTGTTTAAAAAAGGAAAAACTTTTCAAATTCAACTCATGTATATCTTATTAAGCATCGTTTTAGGCTACACAGTGTCAAATTTCTTTTTAGATTTTACGGGCTTATCCCAGCGTTTGCCGTATATCTTTTCTAAGTAGTTCATAGTGCTTATTTCATGTGGATAGGTAAAATAGAAGAATTAATGCACCACCTCACTTTCTTTTTAAGAAGAAGGTCCCTTCAATAGTTATATGGTTTGTAAGGGCAAATGACAAATTTAGTTTCTTTTGTCGTTACAACACATATATCTTGTTATTTCCTGGGCAATCATGTAGATATTTGCAACAAAAAAGACATAAAAATATGAAAAAGTTAGTAATTTTACACGTTTCTTTACAATTCACCATAATTCCCCATCGTGCGTAATATATAATTGTAGATGAATGTTGAAAAATATTTGAAATTAGTATTTTTAGTCACTTGTAAATTAGAGGTTAAAGCATTACTATTGATATGGTTTGTTTTTTAGTGGCTAATTGCTGAAGACATCTTTGGATAATGGATTCGGAGGGACGATTTGTGGAGAAGATGATTGTTACAGGAGGCCGAAGATTACAAGGAAAAGTTAAAATAGAAGGGGCAAAAAATGCTGTATTACCTATTTTAACTGCTTCTTTGTTAGCTTCTAAGAATGCCAGTATAATAAAAGACGTCCCAAATTTAGCGGATGTTCATACGATAAATGAAGTATTAAAAAGTTTAAATGCTGAAGTACAATATGACGTTGAAAATAACGAGATTCATATAAATGCTGAAAAAACATTATTGAGTGAAGCACCCTTTGATTATGTCAGTAAAATGCGCGCCTCCATTTTAGTAATGGGATCCCTACTAGCCCGCAATGGTTATGCACGCGTTGCGATGCCTGGTGGTTGTGCAATCGGTTCTCGGCCAATTGAGTTGCATTTAAAAGGTTTCGAAGCGATGGGCGCAAAAATTTCAACAGACCATGGATATGTGGAAGCGAAAGTACAAGACCGTTTAAAGGGAGCAAACATCTATTTAGATTTTCCTAGCGTTGGCGCAACAGAAAATATTATGACAGCTGCTGCACTTGCAGAAGGAACGACAGTGATAGAAAATGCAGCAAAAGAGCCGGAAATTGTAGATTTGGCGAATTTCATTAATAAAATGGGCGGTCGTGTCATGGGGGCTGGAACGGACACAATCCGCATTGATGGTGTAAAAGAATTGCATGGCGCCACACATCATGTCATTCCCGACCGAATTGAAGCAGGAACATTTATGGTAGCAGCAGCAATTACACACGGTGATGTTTTAATCGAAAATGTGATTCCAGAACATTTAACGGCATTAATTGCAAAAATGCGTGAAATGGGCGTAGAAATTACGGAAGAAGGAAATGGACTTCGAGTTCGTGCAAATGATCCGTTGAAAGCTGTTGATGTGAAAACGATGCCATACCCAGGTTTCCCTACAGATATGCAGGCGCAAATGATGGCATTGATGTTGACTGCACAAGGAACGAGCATTATTACAGAAACGGTATTTGAAAATCGGTTTATGCATGTGGAAGAGTTCCGCCGCATGAATGCAGCATTGAAAATTGAGGGACGTTCTGCGTTTGTGGAAGGACCGGTGAAATTGCAAGGTGCAGAGGTGGCAGCGACAGATTTGCGTGCAGCAGCAGCGTTGATTTTAGCTGGCTTAGCAACGGAAGGAGTCACTCGTGTAACGAAATTGCATCATCTTGATCGGGGATACGTAGACTTCGAGAAGAAATTGCGTGCACTTGGGGCGAATATTGAACGCGTTTCTAGCGAAGAGGAAGTAGTTTCAGAGAAATTGAATGTAGCTGCAGAAACTACATTGAATGTGTGATATGAGGAAGCCTTGGCATCGATGTAGAGTTGCTCTATTTTTCTACTGTACAATATGATAGGTACGTTTGAATTATTCATTCACAAAACGACAAAATCTTGCTTTCGGGGTTTTGTCGTTTTTTTGTTTGGAAAGGGATAGATTTAGGTTTGGAGTAAGGGAAGTCGATAATCGCAAAAATTCTTATTCATTGACAGGAGCGATAATCGCCAGCTCCCAAAATACTTGTTCCTCGCAGTATCGATAATCGCCAAGATGAGAGAAATAATCGCCACTTTAGGGAAGATAATCGCCAAAATTGGAAACATAATCGCCAGGCCCCAAAATTTCTATTCCTCACAGTAGTGATAATCGCCAAGATGAAAGAAATAATCGCCACTTTAGGGAAGATAATCGTCAAAATTGGAAACATAATTGCCAGGCCCCAAAATTTCTATTCCTCGCAGTATCGATAATCGCCAAAGTGAGAGAAATAATCGCCACTTTTGGGAAGATAATCGCCAAAATCGGAAATATAATCGCCAGGCCCCAAAATTTCTATTCCTCGCAGTATCGATAATCGCCAAAGTGAGAGAAATAATCGCCACCTTTGGGAAGATAATCGCCGAAATCGGAAACATAATCGCCAAGCCCAAAAACACCGATTCCAGGCCGCGACTATAATCGCAAAGAAGCATCTAAGCTAATCCGCAACTTCAATCTAAAAAACTACTCAAAAAAGATATATTTCCCCGGCTCCAATCATAAGTAATATGTATGAAACAAATAAAAAATCACAAAAACTTAGCAGCGATTCTTTCAATTACATTATTTATTTTGATTCTATTTTTCTTCCCGTTTTTCTTCAAAAATTCCGAGAAAACATTGAAGGAAGCGTCGGGGCCATTAGTAACAATGGAAGATTGCAATATTTTCATCCGTGTTTCCGGCCAAGAAGATCCCATTCCGCTTGAAGAATACGTTGTTGGTGTGGTTGCCGCTGAAATGCCAGCAAGCTTTCACCTAGAAGCCCTGAAAGCTCAAGCCATCGCCGCAAGAACGTACGTGTTAAAATCTACAAACTATGGCCAAACACCCATTGAACCAACTGTATTAAGGCAAGTCTTTTATGATGAAGATACGCGAAAAGCCAATTGGCAAGCCACCTTTGAAGAAAACGAGCAAAAAATCAGAGAAGCCGTAGAAAGTACGAAAGGAGAAGTGCTGAAATATAACGGCGAACTGATTACTGCCATGTTTCATTCCATGAGCAATGGCCGGACGGAAAGCTCCAAAAATTACAGTGGTGTCGATTTACCTTATCTCCAATCTGTTGTCAGCGCAGATTTTCAAGCTGAAAACTACATTACCAAAAAGACGTTGACATTGGATGAATGGAACCGTCTACTCAAAGTGAACATGACGCTGGATGACATCAAAAAAATCCGCACAAAACTCAATAACACTGGGAGGGTAGAAAAAGTTATTTCTGGCACGAAAGAATGGACGGGCCGCGAAATTCGAGATTTGCTTGATTTACGTTCAACGGATTTTACAATTGCAGTCGTCAATAACAAAATTGAAATTACGACAGAAGGTTACGGACACGGTGTCGGGATGAGTCAATATGGAGCGGATGCGATGGCAAAGCAAGGAAGAACCGCCCATCAAATCCTCGCCCATTATTACAAAGACACAACGATTGAAAAAATGATGTGCACTAAATAATTTCCACACAACACAAATATTACGTTTGAAAAAATATTATGCAAAAAATAGTGAAAATTTCCAAAAAAGTTGTTTAGAAATTCCAAAACTTGTTCATCCTTCATATTGAGGTGATGAACAAATGAGAGAAGACCAAAACAAACAAAATAACACTTCTCAAAAACTAAAAAAATGGCAACAACAGCCTTGGTTTTGGCCGGCAATATATGGGGGCATTGCAGCAGTACTCATTGGGTTAATTGTTACTTATTCTGTAATTACGAGCGAAGATAAGAGTGAAACGGCGAATGAACCGGTAGTACAGGAAGAAGAATCCCCAATCATTGAAACAAATGCGCAAACGGAAACACTCAAATATCCATTTGCCGAAAATCAGCTTGAAAATGCAAAAGTATTACAAGATTTCTATGACATTAACGCAGATGCTCAAACACGAGAAAATGCGCTTCTTGTATTCGATCAAACATTCACAACATCTTCTGGAATTTCCATTTCCATCAACAACGAACCATTTGAAGTACTCGCTGCAATGAGCGGTGAAGTAAAACAAGTGAAACTTGACGCGTTCACTGGTAACAAGATTGTCATCGCCCACCCGAACGGAATGGAAACACACTATAGCTCCGTAACGGACATCCTTGTTAAAGAAGGCGATAAAGTAGAACAAGGACAACCGATTGCAACATCTACAGAAAATGATTGGAATCCAACTGCCGGCATCCATCTTCACTTTGAAGTGTTAGAAGACGGTAAACACGTCAACCCAAGAAATTATTTAAGCTTCTAACAAACGAAAGCGCAGCCTGAAAGGAAAAATCTCGACTTTTCAGGCTGCGCTTTTGACTTTCCTTGGAAAAAAAGGTTCTGAAAAAGTTGAAAAATACATATGGTGAATAAACGTTAAATCGCTGATTGCAAACGTCAATGAAATAAATGTATCAGAAAAACGTCGAAATAGATTGTTTATTGTAGGCAAAACTGCACTTCTTAGATCCGAGAGAAAGGAAGAGAACGTGCACGAGCACATTCGGCACCGTTGTGTACGACTGGGAAAGCTGCTTGTGGAGACGGGCGAGACGGTTAGAGTCCTTGCGAAGATGACAGGATATTCCAAGAGTACGGTGCACAAAGACTTAACAGAGCGCTTACAATTAGTGAATGAAGAATTAGCGAAAGAAGTGAGAGAAATATTAGCCTACCACAAATCCGTTCGTCATTTGCGAGGGGGAGAGGCGACACGTAGAAAGTGGCAGTCCCAAAAAAAACAGTGAAAAGGCATTTGGTTTGGCTTTGTCCCAAAGTCAGGCTGAATGCTTTTTCATTTCCTTCCTGTAAAAAAAGTTTGTGAGGCTGCCTAGAAAGTAGCAAAATCATCGATTCGTTACATTGATAGAAAGAATGTTTGAAAAATTGTCAAAGGAACATAGAAGAGGGATTTTGAATGAGTTGTAGAATAATGTTGAAAGACGCTAAAAACTCCGATAATTAAGATGTAAATAAAACTTTATTATGATAAAATATTCTAGATAAAATGTATAAATTATGAACGTAGTAGTAATGGAGTCGCAACATTTCGGAAGGAGAAATTAGATTATTATGTTTTCAAAGGATATAGGGATCGACTTAGGAACAGCTAATGTACTGATTTATGTGAAGGGAAAGGGCATTGTACTGAACGAACCTTCTGTGGTGGCAATCGACAAGAAAACGAATAAAGTGCTTGCTGTTGGCGAGGAAGCAAGACAAATGGTAGGGCGTACACCAGGAAACATTGTCGCCATTCGTCCTTTGAAGGATGGAGTCATTGCAGATTTTGATTTAACAGAAGCCATGTTAAGACACTTCCTTAACAAACTGGATGTGAAAGGGTTTTTCTCCAAACCTCGCATCTTAATTTGCTGTCCGACAAATATTACAAGCGTTGAAAAGAAAGCGATTCGCGAAGCCGCTGAAAAATCTGGAGGCAAAAAAGTCTATATTGAAGAAGAACCAAAAGTGGCTGCCATTGGTGCAGGCATGGACATTTTCCAACCAAGCGGCAACATGGTAGTCGATATCGGTGGCGGTACGACAGATATTGCAGTGCTATCCATGGGAGATATTGTAACAAGTGAATCAATTAAAGTAGCAGGGGATACATTCGACAATGATATTCTTCAATACATTAAGAAGGAATATAAACTGCTCATTGGTGAACGTACAGCCGAAGCAATCAAAATCAATATTGGAACTGTATTCCCTGGCAGTCGGAATGAAGAAATGGAAATCCGCGGCCGCGACATGGTGACAGGGCTTCCTCGCACGATTACAATTCATTCATCCGAAATTGAAAAAGCATTGCATGAATCTGTCCAACTGATTGTTCAATCTGCGAAAAACGTATTGGAAAAAACGCCGCCAGAACTTTCTGCAGACATTATTGACCGCGGCGTCATCTTAACAGGCGGTGGCGCATTGCTTCACGGCATTGACCAGCTGCTCATGCAAGAATTAAAAGTGCCAGTCTTTGTGGCTGAAAATCCAATGGACTGCGTAGCACTTGGTACAGGCATCATGCTCGACAACATTGACCGTTCACCTGGCTCAAAATTCTAATACGCCTAAAGTCGCCTCTAAAACATCATAAGAAAATTAAAAAAAACGATAATCGAATTGCGACAATTTGCCGATATAAAAGGAAGAGGTATTTTTCCAAATTGAAGGGGGAAATGGCGTGTTTAAAGGAATTTATACAGCAGCGTCCGGCATGCTTGCTCAACAAAGAAAAACAGAAATCTTAACAAACAATATGGCAAACGCCAATACACCAGGATATAAAGCAGAACAGACAACGATTCGTTCATTCCCAGAAATGCTTTTGTCTGCCATTGATGATACAAATGTTCCAACAAAAAAAGGATTAAACTTAAATCTCATTCAACCCATCGGCAATCTTTCTACAGGTATCTATTTGCAAGAAACAATGCCGAACTTCGCTCAAGGCGATATATACGAAACAGAATATAATACAGATTTAGCTTTAGTGAACGGAAATCTTCCAGCAGGCAGCAGCATCTTCTTCCGCTTGGCTCATCCAGATGGCGGTGAAGCCTATACTAGAAACGGGAATTTCACTTTAGATGGACAAGGCTATTTAGTCAATGCAGACGGTTACTATGTTTTATCTGATACAGGAAATCGCATTCAGCTCCCAAATGAAGATTTCCAAGTGGCTGACAACGGTGCCGTATATGTCAACAATCAACAAGTGGCGACAATTGGGGTAGCTTATGCCCAAAACGCCTACCAATTAGTGAAACAAGATAATGGATTATTCCGCACGCAAAACGGCGCGGCTCTGCCATCTGCCTATGCCCAAAACGGAATCACTTTTGCAATGAAACAAAAAACTTTAGAAGGCTCCAACGTGGATGCTGCCCAATCGATGACGGAATTATTAACAGCATATCGTGCCTTCGAAGCGAACCAAAAAGTGATTCAAGCCTATGATAAAAGCATGGATAAAGCTGTAAATGAAATTGGAAAAGTATAAGAAAGGGGGGCTTGTGAATGCTACGAACAATGCTCACAGCAACAAACTCATTAAACCAAGTACAAAAACAAATTGACACAATAAGCAACAACATTGCCAATGTCAATACAACAGGTTATAAAGCAAAAGAAGCACGTTTTTCGGAAATGCTTTACCAAGAATATTTCAACACTCGAAAAGATACTGCAGCAAGACTTACTCCTGAAGGCATCCGCTATGGTGTAGGTGCGAGAGTTTCACAAATCCAAACAAACAATGCCCAAGGATCTTTGAAAACGACGGATCGGGATTTAGACTTTGCATTCACAAAAGAACGCCAATATTTCAATATTCTCATGCCGAGTGAAAACGGCGAAATCAATATGGTCTTTTCACGCCAAGGCAATTTCTATGTATCGCCTATTAACGATGAACAAGTGATGCTTGTCACAGCGGAAGGCTATGCAGTGGCTGATAGCGACGGCAACCCAATTGTATTCAACGATGATGTAAAAAGTTTTTCCTTAAGAGAAAACGGCTCATTGGTTGTTACTTATAATGACGACACAGAAGAAACTTTCCAATTGGGCGTAACAGAAATTCAATTACCGCAAGTAATGGAGGCAGTTTCAGGCCCCTATATTGCATTGCCAGCAAATTTCGCTGAATTAGGTTACGATGAAAATGATATCCTAACAAATTTAGTCGGAATGGGCCGGGAAAACATTGGCCTTGAAAATCAAAAATTAGAAATGTCAAACGTGAATCTTTCTAAAGAAATGACAAACTTAATTCAAGCCCAGCGTACTTATCAATTTAATGCCCGTGCCATTACAATTGCCGATCAAATGATGGGGCTCATTAACGGAATTCGCTAATAATTGACCAAAAACTTTGGCTAACTAATGTTTTGACGTATCGACAACATTCATTCATGGCAAACAGAACAGGACCATTCGTTTACTAAAAAATCTTTGCAAACAGGGAGAACAGAAAATGGCAAACGAAATAAAAAGCGGCTCCACTTTGCCTCAAAAAAGAACAAGGCGCCAAGAAAATGAGAAACAAAAGCGGTTCAAGTGGATGAATGACATACAAGAGCAAGAAAGTCCACAAAATGGCGACAAAGAAAGTAGAAAATTTAAAATTTATCGCACCCGCATGATTCCGATTTGGCTAAGAATCGTGATTGTGCTGATTCTAATGTTTTTTGCGTGCCTATGTGGACTAATGATCGGTTATGGGGTGATTGGCGAAGGTGCCCCAATGGATGCGTTGAAATGGGAAACATATCAACACATTTTTGATCTCATGAACGGTAAAGAATAGCGTATGTTCCACAATTATTCGTGGAAAGATGAAAGTAATCGATTCACTCCTTCCTAAAGATGTCATATCCAAGGCTGCCGCTTTTTTCGTTTGCTTTATTTTGAAATGAGGGGGGAAATGTCATGTTAAATGCTGAACAAATCCAAGCCATTTTGCCGCATCGTTATCCTTTTTTGCTAGTTGACCGCATCATTGAAATTGAAGAAGGAAAAAAAGCAGTAGGCATCAAAAACGTGTCTATCAATGAACCATTCTTTAACGGTCATTTCCCAGGCTATCCAGTCATGCCTGGGGTATTAATTGTGGAAGCGATGGCGCAAGTAGGTGGAGTGGCATTATTGAAATCTGAGGAATTTAAAGGAAGATTAGCCTTTTTAACAGGAATTGACAACGCCCGCTTTAAACGCCAAGTTGTTCCAGGGGATCAGTTGAAGTTGGAAGTGGAGTTTGTAAAATTGCGCGGCACGATGGGGAAAGGCCACGGCATTGCCACAGTGGACGGTGAACTTGCTGCAGAAGCAGATATTTTATTTGCAATCGGCCCGGAAGCTCCAAAAAAATAGGTTTCGTTCGGTTTATGCACCTCCTTCTTCCTAGTAACGAAGCCGAAAATGAATAATTTGACCGGAACTGTACACCCTTAAATGGTAAATAGGTTTGAAAAAAGATAGTAAAAGAGATAAAATGTAACAGTTGACTTTATTATTTTTCATAGATAGAGTATAAGCACCCTTGGCTTTTTTAAACATAGGAGGTTTTATTATAAAATGTATAAACAGCTATCTTCGGGCGTAAAAATCAGCATTACACGTTCCATTTCAACAGCTTTTGAACATTATTTGGCGAGCATTGGCTGGGATGAAGACCGCTTCTCGATGGAAGAATTTATGAAAAGATGGCAACAATATTTCTTAGAAAACGCAGCTTGGTTCGAAAAAGTGCCGCAAGAAGTGTTATTGAGCCCTGAATTTCATGAAGAGATCGCTCAAAAAATTGATGAAGTCATTGCCAAAATTTTGAATGAAAAACCGACGAAAAAACAGATTGAGTCCATCGAAAAAATGCAGAAACAGCTTGGTACAAATTATACGTATGGCTGCAAAGCAGAAGCAAATTATGTTGAACAACTGTTGAAAGAACAATTGAAAGAAAAGTAATGCCTCGGACTTGAACCAATAAATGGGAAAAGTTCTAAAATCGATAATGGATAGTTCCCTCCTTTTTCGCACAAATTAAAATCAGTCACTGGCGAGGTGACGATTCGCGAAGAAAGGAGGGATTTTTTATGAAACCGTTCTTCTATGCGTTATTGTTAGGGTCTATTTTATTAGTGGGCTGTAATAATAACGATGATGACGAAAACGCCATTAACGATGTAGGCAATGGCGTGGAAAAAGGCATAGAAGATGTCGGTGAAGGCATTGAAGAAGGTGTGAATGATGTGGGTGAGGGCGTAGACGAAGCTCTTGACAATGACGTCAATGATAATGATCGACAAAACCCAGGATTGCGTAATGATGTCATGCCGGATGATAAAGGTGTAAATGGCGATGAACGCGGCAACCAAGAAGATGTAATCGAGGACGCTAAAGACATCCGCGACGAAGATACGAAAGATGAATAATTCATTGGAGGAGCTATCTGATTCGGATAGCTCCTTTACTTATTCCCTCGGAAGAGCGGCTGAATTGAGTTCAAAAAATCTACCCTCGGAAGAGCGGCTGAATTGGGTTCAAAAATCTATCATCGGAAGAGCGGCTGAATTGGGTTCAAAAAATCTACCCTCGGAAGAGCGGTTGAATTGGGTTCAAAAAATCTATCCTCGGAAGAGCGGTTGAATTGGGTTCAAAAAATCTATCCTCGGAGTAGCGGCCGCTCCTTCATCCCTTTTCGAAATTCCTCCAATAACGCTTCTTTTGTCAAGTTTTTCTCAAGCAGGGATTGCAGCAATTGTTCAGCATATTTTAAACGCATCGCTCGAATATGCCCCTTTAATAAGATTGAAAGGCGATTGCCGATTTCTTCAATGGATAGCACTTTGACAGTAAATGGGGCAGGTTCATTATCCATTGACGTAATAGTTACTTGCACATCAAAAAATTCCTGGGTATCCAAAAAATTGTTAAAGTGCTGCTTATATTTTTTATCAATAAGCAGCTCTAAAATCCAAGTTCTTTCTCTATTTTCTTGATTAATCGTAATACCGTCAATCAGAGGGATCTCAACACCATCTTGTTCAAATTGAAAGGAAATCATTTTGAAAGTTTTCATGCATTTCCCTCCTAACAAAACTATGTTTTCAGTATAGCATGAGAAATTTCTGCTTTACGGATAAAAATTTTTTAAAATTGCAAAATTTTTATTTTGAAGGTTTTTGGAAAAGGTGCGCCAAGGCAGATATCATCGAAGTTTTGCATGATTTTGGGAACATAGATTCTGTTTGAAAATAAAAAAATTGAGGCAAAAATATAAGGATATCTTGAATTTCCAATTTTGTTAAAAACATTCACTATCGATAAGATGTAGAAAAGGAGGTGAATGAATGAATCATGTCGGACTAGTCGGGCGATTAACAAAAGATCCAGTTCTTCGGGCGTTTGGAGAAAATCGAGTTGCTACAAGTTTTATCGTAGCTGTTAATCGCAATTACCGCAATAGTCAGGGGGATGTGGACGCGGATTTCGTTACATGCACAGCATGGGGGAAACTGGCAGAACGCATCGTCCAATATTGCGGCAAAGGATCACTTATCGGAATCAACGGTCGATTGCAATCCCGCTCCTATATGGCAAAAGAAAATGTGAGAGTATTTACAACGGAAGTCGTCACCGATGATGTCCGATTTTATTCACTCAAGCCACCAAGTAAACAGGTGGAAATAGAAAAGGATTTCGTCCTTCCTGAAACAGAAGAAGGACTACCCATTGCACAAGGGTCTTCCATTTAAGAATGGCTGATGAATTTGGGAATGGTTTAGGGAAAATATGGAGGTTAGAAGAAGCAAAGGATTTCGGGTAAACATTAGTGGTTGGCAAATGTGTACGGAAGGTAAATGAAGAAAATTTGTTGGAGCATTTAAATGAAATGAATGGGGAGAATGGCTAAAAAATTGAAACAGGGGGTGAGAAGAAAACTGCTGGTTTGTGACCGCCCAGCAGTTCAGAAAAAGGATCCAGAATTATTAATTGGAATACAATGGAATATCGTGAACCTACATATGAATAACTTGGTTGAAAATGAAGTGAGGCTACAAACGAATAAACGAGGAAATCAGAATACACCTATCCTAACTTCCTCCTATAGTTAGTTCTAGGCTGTCTAGAGAGCAAGGCTTTCTCGACAGCCTTTTTTTGATGGATATGAGAGGGATAGACGAATAACTCGGCTGCTTCTTCTGTTGGGGATAATGCTTCATTTTGTACGTATATAACCTCAATTAGTTCGTATATTAATTTATTTAGTGCGGATGCAACATCAATTGAAGCGGATACTGCTAGGTTTGGTGCGTTTGCTTCTATATTTGGAGCGGATACAAACACGATTCGTGCGTTTACTTCTCAATTTGGTGCGGATACGGACATGATTCGTGCGTATGCCCCTTCAATTAGTGCGGATGCAACATCAATTCGTGCGGATACAAACACGATTCGTGCGTTTGCCCCTTCAATTGGTGCGGATACAAATACGATTCGTGCGTTTGCCCCCTCAATTGGTGCAGATACAAATACGATTCGTGCGTTTACTTCTCAATTTGGTGCGGATACGGACATGATTCGTGCGTATGCCCCTTCAATTAGTGCGGATGCAACATCAATTCGTGCGGATACAAATACGATTGGTGCGGATACAAATACAATTCGTGTGTTCACTTCTCAATTTAGTGCGGATGCCCCCTCAATTGGTGTAGATACAAACACAATTCGTGCGTTTACTTCCACAATTGGAGCGGATGTAACCTCAATTCGTGCGGATACTTCCACGATTCGTGCGTTTACCCCTTCATTTAGTGCGTTTACTTCCACGATTCGTGCGTATGCCCCTTCAATTCGTGCGGATGTAACCTCAATTCGTGCGTATACTTCCACAATTCGTGCGTTTGCCCCTTCAATTCGTGCGTATACTTCCTCAATTAGTTCGGATACCTTCTCAATTTGTGCGTATACCCCTCCCATTGGTGCAAATCCTGCTTCATTTAGTACATCTACCATCCCAAATTTGCCTCTCTCTTATGTTCGAATCCTTCCTCAATTAGCCTGTCTATCTCCTTTAGTACAGAATTCCATACCATTTAAAATAAAAAAGCCCCCTGTTCCAAACAGGGTAGCTCATGATGATAAAGAAGTACCTATCTCTTAGGCACGCTCGCAGGAACATTCAATAATTCCATCAACTGTTCCTCATCCAATTCTGTCAACCAGTTGCTCGATTGAATCAATTCTTCCGATAAAGCTGATTTCATCTCAAGCATTTGGTCCACTTTTTCTTCAATCGTGCCAATGGTGATAAACTTATGCACTTGCACAAATTGCTTTTGCCCAATGCGATAGGCTCGGTCCGTTGCCTGATTTTCCACAGCCGGATTCCACCAGCGATCTGCATGGAGCACATGACTTGCGGCCGTCAAATTCAAACCGGTTCCGCCAGCCTTCAGCGATAATAAGAACACCGGAAATTCCCCGGATTGAAAGGCTTCTACCAACTGGTCCCGCTGTTCTTTCCGCATGCTTCCTGTCAAAAATGGCACGTCCCAGCCATAAAGTTCAAAGAAGCAATGCTGCAATAATTGCCCCATCCCGATATACTGGGTGAAAATTAGACACTGCTCGCCGCCATCCACAATCTCCTTCGTAAGTTCCACAATTCGTTTCAACTTCACTGAACGCGCGAGCATACTATCTGCATCCCCAAACGGTTCCTTCAAATACAGCGCTGGATGATTGCACAACTGCTTCAACTTGCTCAGCATCTGCAAAATCTTTCCTTTCCGCTCAAAAGGAGAGAGTTTCTCCAAATCCGCCAAACTGTCTTGGATGAATCCTTCATACAGCGCGGCTTGTTCCTCCGTCAACGGGCAAAACGCTTTCGTCTCCTGCTTATCCGGCAAATTCAGCATTAAATCCGGATCATTTTTCGTTCGTCGCAGCAAAAACGGCCGGATTTTCGCCCGCAAAATCTCCTTATGCCGCTCCGAATCATCCCGCTCAATCGGCACAATAAACTCCTCTTGAAACTTCTTGAAACTTCCTAAATATCCGCGGTGGATGAAATCAAAAATTGCCCACAGCTCGGCCAATCGGTTCTCAATTGGCGTGCCTGTCAATGCAATATGATGATCCCCTTGCAATCGGCGGATGGCCTTTGATTGCTGGGTCTGCATATTTTTAATATTTTGGGCTTCATCCAGCGTCACCACCGCCCAATCCACATCCTCTAAAAATTCCACATCCTGCGAAATCGTGCCATAAGTCGACAGCACCACTTGCGGCGCTTCCGCTTCTACTAACTGATGAAACGCTTCTCCCTTCAAACGCCCGGAAGCATAGTGGGTATGCACTTTCAAAGATGGGGCAAAGCGTTCAAGCTCCTTCTGCCAGTTCCCCAAAACGGAAGTCGGACAAACGATGAGCGACGGTTTCTTCTCTTGCCAAAACTCATACACATACAGCAAATAACTGATGAGCTGCACCGTTTTCCCAAGCCCCATATCATCGGCTAAAATCGCGCCAAAGCCTTGGGAGCGCATAAACACAAGCCACTCATAGCCTTGCTGCTGATAAGGACGCAATGTCGCTTTCAAAGATTCCGGCACTTTCACAGGAGGAAGCCCTTGCTTTTCTTGCAACTGATTTACATACGCCTGCAAAGAACACTGCATTTCAAAGACAAAGAGCGGGTCGTCCCGGTCAGAATCCTCTTCATCCAACTCTGGTTCTAACAACTCTTCTGGAATCTCTCGGAACACGATTTCCTTTACCGTCCAATTTTCTTTTTCCGCCTTATCCATCAACGCCCGCACTTTCGCCATCCAATCGTTGTCCAAACGGAACCATTCATTACCAATCCGCACAAATTCCCGCTTCTCCTCAACGATTTTGCGAAACTCCTCAGGGCTGATGGTTTCTCCCCCAATGGACAGCTCCCAGCGGAAAGATAAAATATCATCCAATCCTGCCATGGATTTGGTCGAACTGCTTTGCGCACTGACGCGGACCCGCATTTTTGATTTTTGCAATTCCTTAAGCCATGCAGGGAGAATCACTTCAAACCCTAAAGCCGTCAACTTGGCAAAGCCATCCCGCAGAAGCGTTCGTACCTCCGCATCGCTCAACGGCAAATGCAAAAACGCCTCTCCATCGACATCGAGCCCCAACAATTGCACCATTTGCTTTTGGATTTGGGCAATTTCCTTTGCATATTCCTTCCATTTTTCAGGAAGCGCCTCCTGAATAGGAAGGTTCCGCTTTCTTACGGCAGGCGTCCAATGTTTAGCAGAGGAAGGGGATAAAATCACGGTTTCCAAAAGCCATTCATCGTCAGACGCTTCCGGTTCATTCAAACGGAGGGCAACTTTCAGCCGGCCAATGGAACGCTCGTTTTGAAGGGGCCAGCCTCCTTCTTTAAAAAATGGAATCAGAGAAGATACATCGGAAATTTGCAAACCATGCTTCTTCAATTTTTGTTCAAGGGCCTTTTCCAAAAGCTCCTGCTGAAAATCGTCCTCCACCTGCACAGCTAATGTTTCATCTTCAATTTCCACTGCATCCCATAAGGAAGGGCTGTTCCACAAAGTTTGACCAGCTTTCAAACTCTCAAGAAGCTTCTGGTCTTCATCAGTCGCTCCTTCAAATTCAGCCAAAGGGTGTTTTCGCTTTGGCGATAACACTTCCAATAATTCCGCCGCAGTCACGATGAGTCCATCTCCATCTACGACTGCATGCAAGCCGAAAAAGTTGGGCTCATATTGGAAAAAGAAAATGGAAGCAAAGCTTTCAGCGGGAACCACTCTTCCATTGTTAAATGCCCGAACCGAATATAGCCCTTGCTGCAGCGGCTCAAAGACCAATTGATAAACTTGTGCAAAAGGATTCACGTGCAAATCTTTCATTGAACTAATGTTCCTTTCTTTGTTTCGAAAATTCCTTCCATCCAATAGCGCCATAAAACTGAATGGAACTATTCATTTGGAAAATCCCTTCCATCCAATAGCGCCATAAAACTGAATGGAACTATTCATTTGGAAAATTCCTTCCATCCAATAGCGCCATAAAACTGAATGGAACTATTCATTTGGAAAATCCCTTCCATCCAATAGCGCCGTAAAAATTAATGGAACTATTCATTTCGAAAATTACTTCCACCAAATCGCGCCGTAAAATGAATGGAACTATTCATTTCAAAAATCCCTTCCACCAACCTAACGAAACTATCCATTTTCAGCCAAAACAGCGCCTACAAAATTTGGCAGCTATCCCTTTAGAATTTCTCCCTCAAAAATCAAATCAGCATCTATCAAATTTACGGCAGCAATTTTCCTTTCTCTATTTCTTCCTGCAAAGCGCGCAGCCGTTTAAATTGATCCCGAACTGCCGCAATATACGATTCCCAAAAACTCATTTTGCCCGCTTTTTTCGCAGCCGATTTCATCTTTTTCCAAATGCGCACCGCCTGCTTATAGTTGTAGCGGGATTTACTTTTCACTTTCTCCATCGCATAGAAATGATAAAGGGGCAGGACGAGGTCAGGAGCTTCTTCCGCCACTTGCTTTAACCCGTTATATTCTAAATGTTCAATGGAAGTAGGGTACATTTGATGAAGCGCCACCCATTCCTCATAGCGCCCATGCTCCAATAAATAATCCGAATATTGATGAATTCCATCTTTTCCAAAAGCCGAATACAACAAAAGCTCTTCCTCTTCGGACAAAGCGGTTTGTTCATAGAATGAATGAATTAATGAAACTGCATTAGCGCGGTAAAAATGATTCACCTTTTGGATGAATTCCTTTAAATAGGGAAGAATCGCCCGCAATATCATCTCTGCTGCTTGCTCATTTTGCTTTCGGAAGGCAAACTTCACAAGGCCCAAATAAAGATACAAATGCTCAGGGCGAATCTGCTGGAGGTTTTCTTCCAAAGCAGCATCATTCTTCAAAATAATATAGAACAAATTCAAAATTTCCGGATATTTTAACTCCTGTTCCTGCAAATACACCAGTTCTTCCAAGGCCCGTTTTTTCTCCGTCAACACTTCATCCCAAAAGAGCAAATATACGTTCAATTTTTGATTGATAAACCCGTCTTGAGCAAACAGCAATTCCCGAAGCAGATGCTGCATTTTGTCCAAAAACGGATCCATTGCAAAAAGGCGGGATATGCCAAGAATGCTCTGGGTAATCTGTTGCATGGATTGAAAACGTTTATGAATAAAGTTTTCATATAAATGAGCATCCACATGATTTTGCATGAAAAACCGATGAGACAATCGGGTTAAAACGGCAAGTTCCATAAACAACTTGTAAATCGGCTGCCATTCCCGTTCAAAAGGCATTTGTTTATTTAACTTTTCCAACGCATTGTCCGCAATGTTGGAAAACAAAAAACTTGGAATTTCTACATCCTCATGAAAGTAGTATTGAAGCACTTCATCGGCCATTTTCAGCCAACTATCAGGAGTGCGGACGTTGGCGAGCGCCTCGAAATTAACGGTTTTCTTAGCCCTCCAGCTGCTCGCCCATTCTTGCACAGAATCGATATATTGATATAACGAAAGCAGCACGCTCACCTTATGACGGCACCAGCCATCCTGAGGGCATGAGCAGGAAATGGTGTCTCCTCGAAAATCCATGATCACTTCCGCTGTCCGCACATCCCTCACAGATGCGGTTAAAACGGAGAAAACTGAAACATATCGGTGGAAAACGACCGCCTGATTCCGAACAGCAAAAAGCGCCCGCCGAATAATTTCCTCATCTTCTGCTACCGATGGATGAAGTTCCCGTGCAACGATCTGTAATTTTTCGCGAATTAAGGATTCTTGTTCTCGCGCAACATTCGCAACTGATAACATGACAACATTCGCTCCTAAAAAAGTCTTATTTTTAATTATACCGCGACTCTTTATATTTGATAAGAGTGAACCTTTGAACATCTAAGAAAGAGAATTTTAAAAAACAGAACAAAATATTATGAATTTTTCGAAAAGATGTATAAAATGAAAGAAAATAGTATTAAAATTAGATGAAAGAAAAGGATGTTCCTTAAACGCTTCCATTTTTTTACTTTTGTATAGAGGTTTTTCAAGACAGAAGAGGGCATATAAGGAAAGCCAAATTCGTATGATAGATTACAACCAAATAAAAATATCCGGTTCGTGAAAAATTATCTCTTTTAGGTATCAATGGCTGACTGTAAAGCATAAAATGAAAATTCCAATTGGCGTCGTGAACGAATTTTTGATATTGGGAGAAGGGATATGATGGGGTCTGAAAAAAGCGAAATAGGAGGGATATCGATGATTCAAGTTCAGTATATGAAGCCGTTTTATTCAAAAGTTGCAGGTGATACACTGCGTCTCGTCTTTGCCTACCAATATTTTTCCATTATGAAAGACAATGAACTGTATCACTTTGTACCGATTGAAGGGAAAGAAATTATGGTCAACTTGAAAACAATGAAAATTGAAAATTTATCGGAAATTTTTGTCTTCCAACGGGGAAACCGTTTCCTTCGACTGCCGCTGTATCAGCTTCTCTTGATTTCGAATATTCATGAGCATTTAGCGCCGATTTTAGAGGAAGCATCCAACCGTTCGGAAATCATTAATCTCATTCCGCAAGAAGAAAATTCTGAAATTTCAGACCTTATCCGTTCATTGGAAGCGCAAAACTTAGACCGCCTCATCGATGAAGCCCTTTCCAGCCGTGATGAAGAACTGTTTTACAAATTGGCAGAAAAGAAGAAAAAAATGGAATAGAGTGCCGGTACTTTTGGTGCCAGGCACTTTTTAGGAAGTTAAAAAATAAATAATTCCCAAGGCAATCCCCGAACCAATCATCCCAAATACGACATCGCCAAAAGTCAACTCCTTTACAGCTTTCATGGCCATTCCTCCTTTTTAGAACCATCATTTCCTAAACTCTTGCTAAATAAACCATTCTATTCAATGTTGTTATTATATATTCAGATTTTTTCGGAAACATTCGCAGATATATAAATGTAAGAATAATAGATTTAGATTTTTCGAAAACTTCCGATATGAATTTTAAGGAATGAAATTTTCTTGCCCTCGAAAATAAAGAAAATCAATAGCTGTTCCCATCGGAAGGAGGGGTTGGGATTGCTTGGGCAATGGTCGGCAACCGGCATGAGGATTTTAAAAAACCTGAATCAAAACTGGATGTTGGCGAATAAGGCGTTGCTCAGAATTTCTTCTGGCTACCGCATTAACAGCGCGGCAGATGATGCGGCGGGTCTTGCCATCTCTGAAAAAATGCGGGCCCAAATTCGCGGTCTTGAAATGGCGGGGAAAAACATTCAGGATGGCATTTCCCTCGTCCAAACAGCAGAAGGGGCGCTCAATGAAACCCATGCCATCATCCAACGCATGCGGGAACTTGCCATTCAAGCGGCAAGCGATACGCTTACGGATGAGGATCGCCACTTGATCGATATGGAGTTCCAGCAGCTGAAGGAAGAAATCACAAGAATCTCTAAAGATACGGAATTCAACGCTCGCCCGCTATTGAACGGCGATTACGAAAACAATTCTTTAAGAATACAAGTAGGCGCCAATGCCGGACAATATATGGAAATCTATATTGGCAGGGCGAGCAGCGCAAGCCTTGGCATAGACGGGCTGGACATTTCAACGAGAGACAACGCGGATGCTGCAATTGGCGCATTGGAGAAAGCCTTAAACCGAGTATCGACAGAACGTGCCCGCCTTGGCGCTTACCAAAACCGGATGGAACACGCCTATAACAATGTGATGAACACGGCGGAAAACTTAACGGCTGCCGAATCCCGCATTCGAGATGCAGACATCGCAAAAGAAATGTTGAACTACACAAAAGCAAGCATTCTCGCCATGGCTGCCCAACACGTCCTCGCCCTTCATCTTCAACAAGCCCAATCCATCCTAATGCTGTTGAATGCGGGGAAGAAGGAGAGATATTAGGAGCAAAGTTAAGATGGGGCTGTTCAGAAAGTCGAACACTTTCTGAACAGCCTTACTTCTTATAGTAATATTCTCTTAAAAACTTTGCTCCTGCGGTGGTCACAAAACGCGCCTCCTCGTCGCAAAGGGGGCGTTTCAAAATGACTTTTCAGACGCCCCCTTTTTATTTTGATTAGAGGTGAGGCTTGTCATCTCCTGTTAACCAGCCTCTTACCCTTTTGAAAATACCGGGTTTTTCTTTTGAATCAGAGGGGAGGCTTGTCATCCCTTGTTAACCAGCCTCTTACACTTTTGAAAATACCGGGTTTTTCTTTTGAATCAGAAATGGCCATTCCCTTCAAATTATTAATTTTTACCTAAAAAACCGCTCAAAAACAAAATTTCTGGAAAGCACTTCCATAAAACTGTTACATTTGCTAATTTATTTTCAGGAGGAAGAGAGGGTTATTTTGCCCTGCGCACGAAAAGCTGGGGTGAACGCACCAAAGAGAGGAGCAAACGCACTAATTGAGGGTGCATCCGCACAAAAGAGAGGAACAAACGCACGAAATGGGGATGCATCCGCACGAATCGTGGCAGTAAACGCACAAAAGGAGGAGGTAAACGCACGAATCGTGGCAGTATCCGCACCAAATGAGGAGGCAAACGCACGAAACGAGGCAGTATCCGCACGAAATGAGGAGGCAAACGCACGAAACGAGGCAGTATCCGCACCAAATGAGAAGCCAACCGCACGAAACGAGGCAGTATCCGCACCAAATGAGAAGCCAACCGCACGAAACGAGGCAGTATCCGC
>Ga0207747_1000877_pt1 | contig 26400 bp, 23 predicted proteins | sample HigsolmetaGSP11D_FD_184839 | JGI IMG/M metagenome (GOLD analysis project Ga0207747, IMG submission 184839) | High solid enriched microbial communities from the Joint BioEnergy Institute, USA - SP1-1-D (SPAdes) | ecosystem: Engineered > Bioreactor > SSF (Solid state fermentation) > Aerobic >...
TATTGGTAGGCGTTATCGGTATCGTCTTGATGCTGGTCATACCGTTGCCAACCTGGCTTCTGGATATACTCTTTATCTTGAATATTACAATTGCGTTGATCATCCTGCTCGTCGGGATGAATACCCAGGAAGCGCTGCAGTTTTCCATCTTTCCGGCGTTGCTCCTGGTTACCACATTATTCCGTCTTGCGCTTAATGTATCTTCAACACGTCTGATCCTGGATCAGGCGGATGCAGGTCGGGTCGTTGAAACCTTTGGTTCTTTCGTGGCGAAAGGGAATCTGGCCGTCGGTTTTGTCGTGTTCCTCATTCTTGTGGTCGTCAATTTTATCGTCATCACGAAGGGTTCTGAACGTGTTGCGGAAGTCGGAGCGAGATTCACGCTCGATGCGATGCCGGGCAAACAGATGAGCATCGATGCCGACTTGAACGCCGGACTGATCAATGAGCAGCAGGCCAAAGAACGGCGGCAGAAGATTGAACGCGAAGCGGATTTCTACGGAGCCATGGACGGTGCCAGCAAATTCGTCAAAGGGGACGCCATCGCCGGGATCATCATCACCTTGATCAACCTGGTAGGCGGCATCATCATCGGCGTCGTCATGAATGGCCAGACATTTCCCGAGGCGATGAACACATATTCCATCCTGTCGATCGGCGATGGTCTCGTCAGCCAGATTCCGGCGCTTCTCATCTCTACCGCAGCCGGTTTGATCGTCACGCGCTCCGCTTCCGAGGAGAATATGTCTGCTGATATCATGAAGCAGATGCTCGCCTATCCGAAGCTGCTGTACATCGTAGCAGGCACCCTGGTCATGCTCAGTTTCACGCCGATCGGCTTCGTGACAACCTGGCCCATGGCTGTCTTGCTCGCTTATGCCGCATATCGGTTGGACAAGTCGATGAAGCTGAAGCAAGTGCAGGAAGTGCAACAGGTGGAGGAGGAGCAGATCGAGGAAGTGCGCAGTCCGGAGAGCGTCGTCAACCTGCTGACAGTCGACCCGGTCGAGTTCGAGTTCGGCTATGGGCTCATTCCGCTCGCCGATGCGCAGCAGGGAGGGGATCTGCTGGATCGGATCATCATGATCAGGCGGCAATTGGCGCTTGAGATCGGCATCCTCGTGCCTGTTATCCGCATACGCGACAATATTCAACTAAAACCTAATGAATATGTCATTAAAATTAAAGGAAATACAGTAGCTCGTGGTGAATTATTACTTAATCACTATCTTGCGATGAGTCCAGGGTATGATGATGACACTGTGGTCGGAATCGAAACGGTGGAACCGGCCTTTGGCCTTCCGGCGCTCTGGGTGGATGAGGCGATGAAGGAAAGGGCTGAACTCGCCGGATACACCGTAGTGGATCCGCCGTCTGTCGTTGCGACGCACCTGACCGAAACGATCAAGAAGCATGCGCATGAGTTGCTTGGCCGTCAGGAGACGAAGACGCTTATCGAACATCTCAAGACGACCAATCCTGCGCTTGTCGAGGAACTTATCCCGAACGTGCTGTCTGTAGGCGATGTCCAAAAGGTGCTGATCCGCCTCCTGAAGGAGAAGATCTCCATCCGCGATCTGGTCACCATCTTCGAAGCGCTGGCGGATTACGGCACCTATACGAAGGACCCGGATATCCTCACGGAATACGTAAGGCAAGCGTTGGCAAGGCAGATTACGCAGCAATATTCACCTGGCAAGGATTCCATGAAGGTGATTACTATAGGGCCTGTGCTCGAGAGACGCATCACAGAGGCTGTGCAGCAAACCGAACAAGGCACCTACCTGGCGCTTGATCCGATGACAACGCAGCAGATCTATCAACGGCTGTCCGATCAAGTGAAGCGAGTCCTGGAGAACGGCCATCAGCCGATCATTCTCGCCTCGCCGAGCATTCGGATGTACGTGCGGCAGATCGTTGATCGAACGATGCCGGACGTGCCGGTTCTTTCCTATAATGAATTGGAGCCAAGCGTTGAAATACAGAGTGTAGGGGTTGTGAACTTATGAGGGTAAAGCGCTATGTTGTCGATACGTTGCCTGACGCCCTGAACAAGATCCGTCAGGAACTCGGCAAGGATGCGGTGATCTTGAACACCAAACAGGTCAAGGTCGGGGGAATCCTGGGTTTGTTCGGCAAGAAGAAGGTGGAAGTCATCGCCGCGATTGACAGCCAGTCAGCGGATGCCGATAAGCAGCAGTCCGCATCTGTTGCAGTTGCAGCCGCAGTTGCGGACAAGCCGGCAAGTCCTCCGGTTGTCAGCGGTGCATTTGCCGCACAGGCTTATCGAAGCGGAAGCCAGAGAACAGCGCCAGCCGAACCGCCTCAGGTTGTGAGCCAGCAAGCGCCGACGCCGCCCGTCAAGGCAGCGGCAGCTGTCCCGGCTGCGCCGCAGGCTCACAGCAGCCCCGTCTCGCCGGATGATCTGGCGATCGACCGGTTCAAGCGTGCGGCGGCCGAGACGATTCAGCAGGCCGCGGCCAGGCCTGCCGGCAGCGTCGCAGGCAATCGCGATTTGGATCCGCGCGAGCTGCTGGAAGAAATCAAGGAGATGAAAGCCCTCGTCGCCAAGCTCACGGATGGCACAGCGCCCGCTGCGACTACCGAATCTCGCCATGATCCCTTTGCGCCGGTCGAGCAAAGATTGATCGCGCAAGGCGTATTGCCATCGATCGCGGTTGAGTTGAAGAAACGAGCTTTGGCCTCAGCACGCGTGCAGCAGGATCGTCTGGATGAAACTGCGGCACGCGCTTTGATAGGCGAGCAGTTGCAGGAGCTGTTTGTGCAAGCGCCTGCTGCCGGCATCTCAGAGAGCAGCCGCATCATTCAGTTTATCGGCCCGACCGGCGTTGGCAAGACAACGACGATCGCCAAGCTGGCCGCGGAGCAAGTGCTGCGACGCAATCAGCAAGTCGGCTTCATCACTTCCGATACGTACCGAATCGCCGCCATCGATCAACTCAAGACTTATGCGACGATCCTGAACGTGCCGGTAGAAGTCGTCTTCTCGCCGGAAGAAATGTCTGAAGCGTTGGCGAGACTGAGTGATCGCAGCCTGATCTTCATGGATACCGCAGGCCGCAACTATCGTGATGCAGCCAGTGTCGCGTATCTGGACGGCCTCATCAGCAGTCACGGAGGAAGTGAGACGTATCTGGTGCTCAGTCTCGTCTCCAAATATGAAGATATCCGGGCGATCATCGAAAACTTCCGGCATGTCCGGATCGACAAAGTCCTGTGGACGAAGATGGATGAAACGACAAGTTTCGGCTCTATCGTCAATGTGCTGTATGAATTTTCCATACCTCTCTCGTATGTGACGAATGGTCAAAATGTGCCCGATGACATCTCTATCTTGCAGCCAGAGATGATCATTCAACATCTATTAGGGGAAGATGCATATGGCTGACCAAGCCCAAGGTTTACGCGATCTCGTATTAGGATATCAACAGTCGAGAGCCAGGCCGACGCGTGTCATCACCATTACCAGCGGCAAAGGCGGAGTCGGCAAATCGAACTTCACGTTAAATTTTGCGTTGACCTTGCAAAGCCACGGTTACAAGGTGCTGGTATTTGATGCGGACATTGGTTTGGCCAATATTGATGTGCTCCTGGGGGAATCCCCCCGGTACAATCTGTATCATCTGTTAAAACGGGACAAAACCATCTGGGACATCGTTCATCGCAGTCAACACGGGCTGCTGTTCATTGCCGGAGGGTCCGGGTTCAATGATCTGATTCGCTTGAAGGAAGAAGAGCTTGAATACTTCGTATCCGAAGTCAACAAGCTGAATGGCCATGTGGATTACATCCTGTTCGACACAGGTGCTGGACTGTCCAAGGAAACACTCAAGTTCATCGTAGCGGCCGATGAGGCGATCGTCGTCACAACACCGGAACCGACGTCGATCACGGACGCCTATGCGATCATCAAGATGGTTCACAACATGGAGTACCGCGTCAACTTTCGGCTCGTCATCAACCGGGTGTCGGAGCGCCGTGAAGGCAAGCAGACGGCAGACAAGATTACCATGGTGGCCAGGCAGTTTCTCGACCTCGACATCCCGACACTGGGTTATGTATATGATGATGCCCATGTATCCAAGGCAGTCAAGCGGCAAGTGCCATTCTCGCTCGCCTATCCGAACAGTCCGGCCAGCAAGGCGATTCATGAGCTGGTAGACGGCTATCTGGCTGAGCGGCCGATGACAAGCGATCGAGGAAGCGGCATCAGATCCTTTCTGTCGAGGATGATCAAGCTGATTCAGTGAACCGTATGGCTTAGTATGACATCAGGGAGTGAACGGCGATGACCCGACACAGAGTGCTCGTGGTGGATGATTCTGCGTTTATGCGCAAGCTGATCACGGACATGATCGCAGAAGATCCCGGGTTTGAGATCTTGGATACGGCCAGGAACGGCCAGGAGGCGATCGACAAGACGATTCGATTAAAACCGGATGTGATCACGATGGACGTTGAGATGCCGATCAAGAACGGCATCGAGGCGCTTCGCGAGATTATGACCGAATGCCCGACGCCGGTTATCATGCTCAGCAGTCTGACTGACGCTGGCAATGAGCTGACGATACGTGCGCTTGAGATTGGTGCGGTCGACTTCGTGAAGAAGCCATCTGGAAGCATATCCGTTGATTTATATAAAGTTAAGGACCGGCTGATGGAGAAGCTTCGCATAGCGTTACAAGCGAAGTTGCAGCCCAGGCAGGAGGTTCAGACTGGGAGCATTGCGAAGCCAAGTGTTCCTCCGCTTGTGAGAGCAGAGAGAAGCGGTCAGTTCCGTCACCTGGTGGCGATTGGAACGTCAACTGGGGGTCCGAAAGCTCTGCAGCGAGTGTTGCCCGCATTGCCGAAGCATTTTCCTGCACCGATCCTGATCGTTCAGCATATGCCGCCTAACTTTACCAAATCGCTGGCTGGACGGCTAGATGTGCTGTCGCAGATTCGCGTGGTAGAAGCGGAGCAGGACATGCCTGTCGAATCGGGCACCGCGTATATCGCGCCTGGTGGCTGGCATATGGGCTTGCACCGTACACCCGGCCATCAATATGTGATCCGTCTGAGCAAGGGCGAGCCGCGCAACGGCCACAGGCCATCGGTAGATTACCTGTTCGAGTCGTTGTATGAGCGGAGAGAGCTGATCCGCCATCTGGTTCTGATGACGGGGATGGGCGGAGATGGCGCCCATGCGATGAAGCATCTTCGCGATTCCGGGGTGGGAACGGCGATCGCTGAAGCGGAAGAGACCTGCGTCGTATTCGGCATGCCGAAGGTGGCGATCGAATTGCAAGCAGTAAGCGACGTGCTGCCGCTTCACGAGATCCCGCGCAAGTTGATTGAGGTTGTTCGGTAAGGCTTAAGCAAGACAAGCTCACCAGGAGGTGTATGGTAATGGAGTCTAATCAGTATCTATCGATGTTTATTGATGAGTCTAAGGAGCATCTGCAAGCGTTGAACGACAATTTGCTGGAACTGGAGAACAGCCCTTCCGATCTCGGAATCGTGCAGAATATCTTCCGATCTGCACATACCCTGAAGGGAATGGCCGCGACGATGGGGTTCGAGGATCTGGCCAACCTGACGCATGAGATGGAGAATGTCCTCGACCTGGTACGCAATAGCAAGCTGAACATGAACGAACATATCTTCGACATGTTGTTCAAGAGCCTCGATGCATTGGATGCCATGGTCAATGATATTACCGAAGGCGGAAGCGGCAAGTTGAATGTTCAGCACATCGTCTCCGGCCTGAAAGCCATCGTGAGCGGCGACAACGCTTCTGCCGCCGGCTCTTCATCGAAACCAGCCTCTTCGGAACTGCACCTGCCCGGAGGATTGGACCAATTCCAACTGTCGGTCGTCGAGCAATCCTTGCAGTCCGGTTTTCAGGTGTTCGTCATTCGCGTCCGTTTGCGCGAAGATTGCGTGCTGAAGGCAGCCAGAGCTTATATGGTCTTCGACGCGCTGGAGCGGAATGGCGAGATTGCCAAGTCAGATCCTTCGGTGCAGGACATTGAACAGGAAAAGTTTGATCGGGAGTTTACGGTTTACTATATAACGAAACTGGATGGCCAATCCGTCGAGGTTATGATCCAGGACATCTCGGAGATCGAGAGCGTCGCGTTGATGCCGATCGATGCGAATACGCTGGCACAGATGCGGGAAAGGTCGGCTGCCGTTCAGGAGAGCAAATCGGAATCGGGTTCGCAGCGCGATGCAGCTCAGTCTGCCGCCGGCGCAAATGCCCAGGCGAACGGCCAGGCGAAGCAACAGGCAGGAAGCCGCACCATTCGCGTGGACATCGAGCGGCTCGATACGCTGATGAATCTGTTCAGCGAGCTTCTCATCGACCGCGTCAGACTGGAACAGTTGGCCAGCGAGCTGCAGAAGCATGAGCTGACGGAAACGGTTGAGCATATGTCAAGGGTCAGCAGCGACCTGCAGAACATCGTCCTGAAACTGCGGATGATGCCAGTGGAGACCGTGTTTAACCGGTTCCCGCGGATGGTGCGCGATTTGGCCAAAAATCTGAACAAAAAGGTTGACCTCATCGTGACCGGTGCAGAGACGGAGCTTGACCGCACCGTCATCGATGAGATCGGCGATCCGCTGGTCCACCTGCTGCGCAACGCGCTTGATCATGGACTGGAAGATACGACAGGACGCATAGCAGCCGGCAAGCCGGAGACGGGCAACATCTATCTGCGGGCTTATCAGAGCGGCAATCATGTGTTTATCGAGATTGAGGATGACGGGCGCGGCATCAATCGCGACAAAGTGCTGAACAAGGCGATTGAACGCGGCATCGTGAAGAGCGAGGATGCCAGCCGGTTGACCGATCATGATGTCTATCAGTTTCTGTTTGCATCGGGCTTCAGCACGGCAGATGTCGTCTCGGACATCTCTGGCCGCGGCGTCGGGCTGGACGTCGTGCGCTCGAAGATCGCTTCGCTGGGCGGAGCGGTAACTGTTGAATCGAAGCTTGGACAAGGGACCAAATTTATCGTCCAGCTGCCGCTCACCCTGTCGATCATCACGGCGATGCTGATCAGACTCGGCGATGAGAAATACGCCATTCCGATCAGTTCGATCGTCGAAACGACGCTCATCACGAAGGATGATATCCGGAATGTACAAGGCATGCCGATGATCCGCTTCCGGGACAACATCATCCCGCTCGTCAACCTCGCCGATGTGCTTGAGGTGCCGAATCATGCGTTGGATGACAGCGCAGAGATGAACGTCGTCATCGTTCACAAGGGAGAGAAATTGGCGGCACTCCTCGCCGATGAGTTCATTGGCCAGCAGGAGATCGTGCTCAAAACGCTGGGCGATTATCTGAACAGGCTGTTCGCGATATCGGGAGCGACGATTCTCGGCGACGGGCAGGTAGCCTTGATCCTCGATACGAATGCGTTGATCAAATAACAGGGAGGTAAGATTCATGGGAGCAGAATTGAAATTGGTCGTATTTTCACTGGGGCACGAAGAATATGGGGTTGAGGTTGACAAAGTCCAGACGATTGAACGCATGATGCCGCTCACGCGCGTTCCAAAGACGCCGGCTTTCGTCAAGGGTGTGATCAATCTGCGCGGTGTCGTTGTTCCGGTCATCGACTTGCGCGAGCGATTCGGTATTGTGGCAACCGAGTATACGGAGAACACCAGGATCATCATCGTCAGACAGCAATCGATCGAGGTTGGCCTCATCGTCGACTCTGCCAATGACGTGGTGGATGTGGATGAGGACCAAATCGAAGCACCGCCTGAGGTAGTTGGCGGCATTCGCGCCAAGTATCTGCGCGGCATCGCGAAGCTTGACGACAGGCTGCTCGTCCTGTTCAATCTCCAGGAAGTATTGAACAAGGATGAGATTATTCAGTTGGAACAGTTGGGAGAATAACAAAGTGGAGCATTTTCAGATAGCGGAATATCAGATGGATGTGCTGAAGGAGATCGGCAACATCGGCGCTGGCAACGCGGCAACCGCCCTGTCCAAACTGCTCGACAAGCAGGTGGACATGAAGGTTCCCAGCGCCAGGCTGATGCCCTTCGATCAGATCACGGAAAGCCTTGGAGGTGCCGAACAGGTTGTGATTGCCGTATTCTTGCGTGTGACAGGCGAGGTACCCGGCAATATGTTCTTTATTTTTACCCTGGAATCCTCCAAGAAGCTCCTGAACAGATTAGTCGGTATGAACATCGGAACCGACGGTTTCACCGAGATGGAAATGAGCGCCTTGTCCGAGATCGGCAATATACTGGCCGGCTCTTATCTGACCTCGTTATCTGATTTTATCAAGCTTAACTTGCAGCCAACCGTACCTTCCCTCGTGATCGATATGGCAGGAGCGATTCTAAGCCATGGCATGCTCCAGTATGGACAGATGGGAGATCAGGCTCTGCTCATCGATACGACATTTATGGAAGGCGATCAAGAAGTGGAAGGCCATTTCTTCCTGATCCCGGATCCGGAATCGATCGAGCGAATATTTCAAGCATTGGGAGTGCCGCCTTTATGATCACCGAAGACATTCCAGTAATAAAGGTTGGCATGGCAGATATGAACGCCATACAAGCGCCTGGGGTGATCAAAACCTCAGGCCTCGGATCTTGTATCGGCCTGTCATTGTATGATCCGGTTCACAAGATCGGGGGATTAGCCCATATCATGCTGCCTTCCTCAGACATCGCGAGGGACCAGTCCTACCATCTGGCGAAGTTTGCAGATACGGCGATCCCGGCCTTGATCGAACAGATGGTGAAGCTTGGTGCCAGGAAGTCCTGCCTGCAAGCGAAGATGGCGGGAGGCGCCCAGATGTTCGCGTTGGCAAGCAGCGAGATGATGCGCATCGGACCGCGAAACATCGAGCGCTGCAAAGAAATGCTGAATGAGTATACGATACCGCTGATTGCGGAGGATACTGGGGGGAGTTATGGGCGGACGGTTGAGCTGAACTGTTCGAATGGCGTATTCGTGATCAGAAGCGTACAGAATGGAGTAAAGCAGATATGATCGGTTCATACGTGTGGAATTTGATCATCGGCGGATTGTCCGGAATTATGGCATTCGCCCTGGCCTACAGCAATGTCAATACATTCGCAACCTCTCTGGTTCGCGGGTTGATCAGCTTCGTTGTCATGTTCTTGCTTACATACCTGTTTCGGTGGTTAATGGCTCTGATCATTCAAGACACCCTGAAAGATCAGGACAGGATCCGTGAAGTGTCGGCGGGTGCGAAGATTGATCTGAAAACGCCAGAAGAAGACATCAACTTGACCGACCTGCTGAACACTCCGCCACCGACTGCAACCTCAGAGGCCAAACAGCCATTTGAACCTTTCACGCCGCCACGGATCAAACGGGTGGACCAGGGCGGAGAGCAAGCCGCTTCAGATCCGGCGCTTGCCGCCAAAGCAGTGCGACGATTGACTGAAGATTAAGGATTGATGAATATGAAGAAATCGTCTCTTGCCAACATCGAAATATGGGAGCAATGGAAACAAAGCCGCTCGCCGGAAGCGAAGAACCGGCTGGTCGAGGCTTATCTGCCATTGGTTGAATATGTTTCATCACGACTGTCGATCGGTTTGCCGAATAATATAGCCAAGGATGATCTGGTCAGTTACGGGATCATGGGTTTGATCGATGCGATCGAGAAGTTCGACATGGAGCGCGGTTTGCAGTTCGAGACGTATGCCTCCTGGCGGATCAGAGGCGCCATTCTGGATGCCCTCCGTCAAGGGGATTGGGTGCCGAGGTCCGTGCGCGATAAAGCGAAACGCATCGAGGAGGCTTACGGGGTGCTGGAACAGCGTCATCTTCGTTCCGTAACGGATGAAGAAGTGAGCGAGTATCTGAATGTTACCCCGGAAGAATTCCGCCAGATGCTGCTGGATGTATCCGTAACGACAATTTTCTCGCTGGAGGATCCGATCAAGGACGAAGAAGCGGAGACGAGAATCAATACACTGGTCGATGACAAGGCGCTCAAGCCAGAGTCGACCATTCATCGCCAATATTTGCAGGAGATGCTCAGCAAGGCGATCGGGCGTTTGACCGAGAAGGAGCGCACGGTGGTGTCGCTGTTCTATTATGAGGAGCTGTCGCTCAGCGAGATCGCAGAAGTGATGTCTCTGTCGCCTTCTCGCATATCACAGTTGCATTCCAAGGCCTTGCTCAGGCTTAAGGGAGTTTTGAGCAGCAGCAAATCGCATTTAATGGTTGAATGATTGGGGGGGAGAACATGCAAAGTGAAAATCATTCGGGTATTCATGCTGTCGCGGTAACAATATCGGAGGACAAGCTGAAGGCTTACATGTCGTACCTGTCCAGTGAGATCGGAGAACCATTCACGGTGGAACAGCTGCACGATGTCCTTAGGGTGCACGGCGTCAAATATGGCGTGCTTGAACAAGAACTGCTCAAGTTCATCGCAGACCCTCGCCAATACACCATTCGGCCTTTGCTGATTGCACAGGGCGCAGCTCCTCAGCCCGGCAAGGACGGATACATTCATTTTCTGTACCAGCCTGTCGATGAGTCTCCGAAGCCGCAGCTCCTGGACAATGGAAAAGTGGATTTTCGGGAGATCAATCGAATCAGCAATGTCAAGAAAGGTCAGGTTATCGCAGAGCGCATCCCGGCACAGGAAGGTCAGCCGGGTATAACTGTTACTGGCGATCCGTTGCCGGCGCCCAATGTCAGGGAAGCCAACTGGAAATTAGGCAAGAATGTGGTACTCGACGATGAGAAGGTTCGCATGTATGCCGTGATCGATGGGATGGTCACTTTCACGGACAGAGACAAGGTGAATGTGTTCCCGGTATTCGAGGTGAATGGGGATGTGGATTACCGTACCGGCAACATCGATTTTGTCGGCAATGTCGTTGTCCGGGGAAACGTCATGAATGGTTTTGTCGTCAAAGCGGAAGGCGACATCCGCATCACTGGAAGTGTTGAAGGGGCAGAAGTGGCAGCCTCGGGATCGATCGACATCCTGGAGGGCATCGTAGGACACGGCAAGGGCTTTGTCAAGGCTGGAAAATCGGTCAAATGCTCGTTCATCCTCGACGGCAATGTGGAAGCAGGGGAAGACGTGATCGTCGGGCAGAGCATCATGCATTCCACCGTGCGTGCCAGCAAGAGCGTAATATGCGCCGGCGCCAAAGGGTTGATCGTTGGCGGTATCGTGCAAGCTGGCGAATCCATCGTCGCCAGGACGGTCGGCAATATGACGCATACGCCAACCACCCTGGAGGTAGGAGTGCTGCCGAATGAGCGCAATGAACTCTCCGAATTGAACAAACAATTAAAGGCGATCAAGGACAATCTGGTTAAAACCGACAGCGCGTTGAAAATATTGGAACCGCTCGCAAAGGCGAACCAGCTGACTCCGGACCGTCGGGAGATGTTTGATAAATTCCGGCTGACCAAGCAGCAACTGCAGGTAAATGAGGCAGAGATCATCGAGCGCATCGAGGAACTTGAACGCATCTTTGAGACCGTAGATCAAGCCAAAGTTGAAATAAAAGGCTCGATCTTTGGCGGTTCGCGAATCGTCATCGGGCGCTTCACGCGGTTCATCAAGGATACCCAGAATCAGGTCGTATTCCGCTTTGAAAACGGCGAGATTACCATGCAGACCAAGCTCTGATGGAAAGAAGGCGATTATATGACGCTGAGAGCAATTGAGATGCAGATTGCGCTGCCTCGTACGACGGACGCTGGCCATATACAGAATCAGCTGTCACAGAAGCCGGTCATGGACCAGTCCATGCTGGCGCAGGAAAGCCTGAAACATGCGGAGCAGCAGCAGAAACGCGCGGTCGGGATCGACCAGGCCTCAACCATGCTGATCAAGGATGAAGATGCTCGGCGTGAGCAGCAGAACAGGCGCGGACAAGGCGGGAATCGCAAGGCATCAGGCAAGCCATCTTCTGCAGATTCGAACGCGAAATTGCCCGATCATCCATACAAAGGGCGGTATATTGATCTGACACTATAGATCTGGAGGTGCCTCGATGAATGCGTGGCAAATCGTCGCGTTGCTCGGCTGTGTGGTCATCGTTTACGCCTGGATCTTCAGGAAGAAACAGGATGCACACGATCCTGCAGTGATGATGGCAGAAGTGGAGGACATACTGGATCGCTTCGTTACGGATATGACCGAGCGCAATGACAAGCTGATCGACCAGCTCGCCAGACTCAAAGAGGAGCAAGCTGAAGAGCGAAAGGGCTGGATGGCGCGGATGCACAAACTGGAGAGTCGAATCGCTGGGCTGGAGAAGCAGCGGTCACTCGGAGCCGGGATGCAGGTCGCAATAACGGAGCATGCTCCTGGCACGATCCAAGAGCGTTACAAGGAACTGATCGAACTTAGGCGCCGCGGACTGACGGAGGATCAGATCGTGATGCAAACGGGCATGAATCACGGCGAAGTGAAGCTTATCCTCCAATTGGCCTCACAGGAGGAGAACGGACGGTGAACAGAAAGTCCATCTATTGGTTAGGATTCGGAAGCGGCCTTGTCATCGGCGCGATCCTCTTCCAGCTGTTGTCGCTTGGCGAGGTCGAGCCGTCGCTTGAGCTGCCTGCGATTGAAGAAGCCGCTTCCCGGTATGGTTACCAGCTTGTCAAGGAGAACGAAAGCGCGTGGATCGTGGAGGAAAAAGTCGTTCATTCATTATATATCCCTGACGGCATGACGAAGGAATCGATTGCGGATTGGCTTGTCAGTTCGGGAATCATCGACAGTCGCGAAGACTTCCTGAATGAACTTGCAAGCAGGCAGGATTCAGCGATCGTTCCCGGCTATTATGAGATCGCGGAAGCAGTCAGCCTGACCGAGATGGTCGAGATGTTGACAACCCGGGAAGCTGAACGGTAGGCGACGATGAATTTGTTGCATATGAGTTGATGATTATGGTATATTAATTGACGGTGTTGAGAACACACGCCTAGTGAATCCGCTCGGCGGTGCTTCCACGGGGAAGTTCTGAACGGAGATGACACAGGCGGAGGACTGCACAAAAACCATTTTACAAGGAGGTGTGTGAGGATGGCAGTTATTTCCATGAAGCAGCTGCTCGAGGCTGGTGTACACTTCGGTCACCAAACTCGCCGCTGGAACCCTAAGATGGAAAAGTACATCTTCACCGAACGAAACGGGATCTATATCATCGATCTCCAGAAGACAGTCAAGAAAGTGGAAGAAGCCTACAACTTCGTCAAGTCTGTTGCTGAAACAGGCGGTACGATCCTGTTCGTGGGCACCAAGAAACAAGCACAAGATTCGGTCAAGGAAGAAGCCGAACGTTGCGGCATGTACTGGATCAATCAACGCTGGCTCGGCGGAACGCTGACCAACTTCCAAACGATCCAGAAGCGCATCGCCCGTCTGCATGAACTGGAAAGAATGCAAGAGGACGGCACTTTCGATCTGTTGCCGAAGAAGGAAGTGATCATCCTGCGCAAGGAGCAAGAGCGTCTGGAGAAATTCCTCGGCGGAATCAAGCACATGAAGCAATTGCCGGATGCGCTGTTCGTGATCGACCCGCGCAAGGAACGCATTGCTGTCGCTGAAGCTCGCAAGTTGGGCATCCCGATCGTCGGTATCGTTGACACGAACTGCGATCCGGATGAAATCGACTATGTCATCCCGGGCAACGACGACGCGATCCGTGCGGTGAAGCTGCTCACATCGAAGATGGCGGATGCGGTTATCGAAGCTCGTCAGGGCGAAGAGACGACCGCTTGATCGGCAGGGTGTTATAAACCATAAGCATGCACATGAATGGGTGGTTTGAAGGTTGATACCTATCACCGCCCTTTTTTTGGCGGGTGAGACGGCGTGAGGCGTCGCAGTTCGTCCATCTGCATATGTATACTGAACAGGATCTAACGTTAAGGAGGCTGTAAATTATGGCAGTAACTGCAGCTCAGGTAAAAGAACTGCGTGAAAAAACTGGAGCTGGAATGCTCGATTGCAAGAAGGCGCTGGAGGAAGCCGGCGGCGATATGACCAGAGCAGCGGAGATTCTCCGCGAGAAAGGCTTGTCTGCAGCAGCCAGCAAAGCAGGCCGCGCAGCAACGGAAGGCCTGGTCGAATCCTATATCCATGGTGAAGGCCGAATTGGCGTGCTCGTCGAAGTCAACTGCGAAACAGACTTCGTCGCGAAGACGGACAACTTCAGAAGGTTCGTGCGTGACATCGCGATGCAGATCGCGGCTGCCGCTCCTAAATATGTGAACAAGGAAGACGTACCGGAAGAAGAGCTGAACAAGGAACGTGAAATCCTGCGCGCACAAGCGCTGAACGAAGGCAAGCCGGAGAAGATCGTCGACAAGATGGTAGAAGGCCGCATCTCCAAATACTACGGCGAAGTTTGCCTCATGGAACAGCAGTTCATCAAGGATCCGGATCAGACGATCGCGCAGTTGCTGAACTCGATGATCGCACAGATCGGCGAGAACATCACGATCCGCCGTTTCGTTCGCTTCGAGCTTGGCGAAGGCCTGGAGAAGAAGCAGGATAATTTCGTTGAAGAAGTTATGGCACAAGTGAATAAATAAGATTTTCAGAGAATGGAACACCCATGTGTTCCTTTCTTTATAAAGGAAGCAATACATCACAGCAGTTGCGAAACCTTCGAGAACGTCAAGCGTCTAGAGAAACGGAGGTATATACGGAAGTGGGTCAGAAACCTGTCTACAAGAGAGTAGTATTAAAGCTGAGCGGCGAATCCCTGTCTGGTCAGCAAGGATATGGTATCGAAGCTCAGGTGATATCCTCGATTGCCGAGCAGATCAAGGAAGTCGTAGAACTGAACGTGGAAGTGGCAGTCGTCGTGGGCGGTGGCAACATCTGGCGAGGCATCGCCGGCAGCGAGAAGGGCATCGATCGGGCAACCGCCGATTACATGGGCATGCTGGCGACGGTGATGAATTCGCTGGCGCTGCAGGACGCTCTTGAGAAGATTGGCGTACCTACCCGCGTTCAGACGTCGATCGCCATGCAGCAGATCGCCGAGCCATACATCAGGCGCAGAGCGATTCGCCACCTGGAGAAGGGCCGCGTTGTCATCTTCGCCAGCGGTACGGGCAACCCATACTTCTCGACCGACACGACGGCAGCGCTCCGTGCGGCTGAGATCGAAGCGGAAGTCATCCTGATGGCGAAGAACAAGGTGGACGGCGTCTATTCGGCCGACCCGTTCAAGTATAAAGATGCGGAGAAGTATGAGGAACTGACCTATCTCGATGTCCTGAACAAGGGACTGGGCGTAATGGACTCCACAGCTTCCTCGCTGTGCATGGATAACAATATCCCGCTTATCGTGTTCTCCATCACGGAGAAAGGCAATATTCGCAGAGCAGTTATGGGTGAAAAAATCGGAACGATCGTAAAAGGGAGTGTTGACTAATGCCGCAATCCGTATTGCAAAATGCCAGGGATCGCATGGAAAAAGCAATCGCTTCTCTCAAGAAGGAGTTAGCCTCACTGCGCGCAGGACGTGCAACACCGGCGCTGCTCGACCGCATCCAGGTGGACTACTACGGCAGCCCGACTCCGATCAACCAGATGGCGAACATCACAACACCTGATCCTAGAACGCTCTTGATCCAGCCATGGGATAAAAGTTCGATCAGCGAAATCGAGAAAGCGATCATGAAGTCAGACCTGGGACTGACACCGGCAAACGACGGTTCAGTGATCCGGATCGTCATCCCGCAGCTTACGGAAGAGCGCCGCAATGATCTGGTCAAACTGACCAAGAAATACGGGGAAGAGTCCAAGGTTGCGGTGCGCAATATCCGCCGTGATGCCAACGACGAGATCAAGAAGCTGGAGAAAGGCACGATCTCCGAGGACGAATCGCGCAGATACCAGGACGAGATCCAGAAGATGACCGACAAGTATATCGCAGAAATCGACAAAGTGCTGGCTGCCAAAGAGAAAGAGATCATGGATATCTAGCTCTTCGAAGCTCCGGCACCTGTGCGGAGCATCAAGACGCACGACAGCAACTTATCTGGGGGAAGGATCAATGCTCGATTGGATCAAAAAAAGCCATTCAGGCGAAGCACATCAAACATCCGTGTCTCCCGACAATATTCCCAAGCATGTGGCGATCATCATGGACGGCAATGGACGATGGGCGAAGCAGCGCGGATTGCCTAGAGTTGCCGGGCACCATTCCGGCATGAAGACGGTCAAGAACATCACGCTTGCTGCCAACGAGCTTGGCATTCGCATCCTGACCATGTATGCTTTCTCGACCGAGAATTGGAAACGTCCGAAGGATGAAGTCGACTACCTCATGAGACTGCCGCAGGAGTTTCTGTCACTGGAACTGGATGAGTTGATCGCCAACAACGTTCAGGTGCGCATGATGGGATGGCGGGATGATCTGCCGCCGCACACGCTGAAAGCGGTCGAGACCGCGGTGGAGAAGACGAAGCACAACACCGGACTCGTTCTGAACTTCGCGCTGAATTACGGCAGTCGGCGGGAGATCATCGAAGCAGTCCGGCAACTGGCAGCTGATGTGCGGGATGGCCATCTTCGCGCCGAGGACATTAACGATGCCCTCCTGTCCGAGCGCCTTCTTTCGAGCGATCTTCCTGACCCCGATCTGTTGATCAGGACGAGCGGCGAGATTCGCATCAGCAACTTTATGCTGTGGCAGTGTGCTTATACGGAATTTGTCTTCACAGACGTCTATTGGCCTGCATTTACCAAGGAACATTTCTACGAGGCAATCAGGACCTATCAGCAACGAGTCCGCAGGTATGGCGGATTGATGACCTAGCCGGCGCGCTTCAAGTCGTGACTTCTGGCCGGACAAGCTCCTGTTACCTCACATAAAATGGGGGATATCGGTTGAAACAGAGAATCATTACTGGAGTCGCTGCCGCAGCTGTTTTCATCGGCATGCTGTGCTGGGGCGGTTTCGCTTATGGGCTGTTCATCGTGCTTATGGCGGTAGTCGGGTTTCATGAATTCGCCAGATTGAACCGGATTTCCGGCCCGGGCAGCGGTCGCTTCGTCGGATATCTGGCTGTGCTGGGCATCGTGATTCCATTCGAGCTGATTTTCCCGAACTTTCCAGTAACCCACGAGCAATTTCTGTGGTTTGTCATGCTGATCTTGCTCACGCTGACAGTCTTCGCAAATGACAGAACGAACTTGCGTCAGGCTGCCATCGTGCTGACCGGCGTCGTATACATAGGTTACGGTTTCCATTATATGATCGTAACCCGCTTGATGCCAGAGGACGGCCTCCTCTGGTCATTGTTCATATTCGGATGCATCTGGTTGACCGATACCGGCGCTTATTTCTCCGGGATGCTGCTCGGCCGCCATCATCTGGCACCCCTGATCAGCCCGAAGAAAACAGTGGAAGGCGCAATCGGCGGCATCCTCTTCGCACTGCTGTTCGCCGCAATCTTCGCGCTGCTCATTCCAGACTGGATCCCGCCGGGTCGTTTGCTCGCGCTGGGTGCGGTGATCGCAGTTGTTGGTCAGATTGGCGATCTGATCCAGAGCGCGTACAAACGCATGCAGGGTGTGAAAGATTCCGGCACGATCCTGCCAGGGCATGGCGGTATACTGGACCGTACGGACAGCTGGCTGATCGTATTTCCGGCGATTCATCTGCTGGGTTTCCTGTAGGCATTGCTTCACGACAGGGAGGACAAGCATGAAGAAACACATCGCGATATTAGGTTCGACGGGTTCGATCGGCACTCAGACGCTGGACGTGATCGCCAGTCACCCGGATCGATTCGAGGTGGTGGGACTGGCTGCCGGCCGCAACACCGGGCTAATTCTCGAACAGATCCGTCAGTTCCGTCCGCGCATCGTGTCCGTAGCCGATGAATCGGCGGCGCGCGAACTGAAGAATCAGGTTGCTGCAGAAGTTCAGATCGAGTATGGAGAGCAGGGGCTCATCCAGGTGGCTGCCCATTCCGGTGCCGATCTGCTCGTCACGGCGATCGTCGGCAGCCGCGGACTGGCTCCCACACTGGCCGCGATTGAGGCAGGGGTGGCGATCGGACTCGCCAACAAGGAAACGTTGATCAGCGCCGGCCACCTGATCATGGAAGCGGCCAAACGGCGCGGTGTGCCGATCATCCCGATCGACAGCGAACATTCTGCGATCTTCCAGTGCCTAAACGGGGAGAATCGCGCTCAGGTAAGCAGGATCATCCTGACCGCATCAGGAGGATCATTCCGGGATAAGCAGCGCAGCGAGCTGGCGCATGTGACGGTAGAAGAGGCGCTGCGCCATCCGAACTGGTCGATGGGCGCGAAGATTACGATCGATTCCGCAACGATGGTGAACAAGGGGCTGGAAGTGATCGAAGCGCATTGGCTGTTCGGGCTTGATTATGACCGAATCGAAATCGTCATCCATCCGGAGAGCATCATCCATTCCTTGGTGGAGTATGTCGATACGAGCATGATCGCGCAGCTTGGCAATCCGGATATGCGCGTCCCCATCCAGTATGCGCTCACCTATCCGGACCGGATCAGCGGACCGTTCCGGCCGCTCGATCTGGTGTGCGCCGGCGCATTGCACTTCCGGCCGATGGATACGGATCGCTACCCGAGCGTCCGCATGGCTTATGATGCGGGTAGACGCGGCGGAACGATGCCAACGGTGTTCAGCGCGGCCAACGAGGTGGCGGTGGATCGGTTCCTGCACGGAGACATCAGGTTCCTGCAGATTGAGGACATCATCGCAAGCGTGATGGAGCAGCATCAGGTTGTGGAACATCCCGGACTGGAAGAGATTCTGGCAGCGGACCATTGGGCCAGAGAGATGGCGGCGCGAATGTTTCGCCCGTGATCGATCAAGCGGCAAGTGAAGTGTCTAGCAGCCGGTTCTCTTGAATAAATGTTGTGAATAATGTTAATCTAAGTACAACATCAATGTTGTCCGGACTGGCCCAGAAGGAGGCTTGCGCTTGTGAACCTGTTAATGACGATTCTTTATACGATTCTGGTATTCTTTGTGATCATCGGCATCCATGAATGGGGTCATATGTTTTTCGCCAAGCGGGCAGGGATTCTCGTAAGAGAGTTTGCGATCGGCTTCGGACCGAAGTTGATCTCGTTCAAGAAGGGCGAGACGCGTTATGCCTTCCGCTTGCTGCCCTTCGGCGGTTTCGCGCGCATGGCGGGAGAAGATCCGGAGCTCGTGCAGATTAATCCTGGCCAGACGATCGCTGTCAGGCTGAAGGATGGCATCGTGACCCATCTGTATCTTGATCAACTGGATCGCTATTCGCATCTGACGAGAGGTGAGGTCAGCAAGCTGGACCTCGAGAAGGATCTGTATGTCGGTCTGGATCTGGACGGCCATACGGTCCGTTATCCGGTTGATCCGAAAGCGATGATCGTCGCACGCGGCCAAGAGACGCAGATCGCGCCGCTCGACCGGCAGTTCTCCAGCAAGAGCGTTGGCAAGCGGGCGATGGCGATCTTCGGCGGACCGCTGATGAACTTCGTGTTGGCGGTCGTTCTGTTCGCGTCTTATATATTTATGTCTGGCATTCCTGTAGAGGAGTCCGGGCATTTGATCATTACGGAAGTTATGGAAGGCTCACCGGCAGCAGCCGGCGGCGTACAGGCAGGCGACGAGGTTTGGTCGATTAACGGCGAGAGAATCAAAGGCGACAGCGACAAGCTGAGCAACATGATCGGCGCTTCCGCTGACCAACCGATGGCATGGCAGGTCAAAAGAGGCGATGAGATTGTCGATCTGACGGTGACGCCTCAGGCCAGCGAAAGCGGGGCGGCCAAGGTTGGCATCTACATGTCCATCCGCTATGAGGAGTTTCGTCAACCTATGCTTGCCGAAGCGGCCAAAGGCACCTGGAATCAGATCACGTACTGGACGGATCAGATCTTCGTTGGACTGAAGAAACTGATCATGCTGCAGGTGAAGCTGAAGGATCTCGGCGGTCCGGTGGATATCGCCATTTCGACGGGTCAGGCTGCGGAGGCAGGATTCACGACTCTGGTGCTCTGGACAGCTATCCTGAGCTTGTATCTCGGGATCTTCAACCTGTTGCCCGTACCGGCGCTGGACGGCAGCCGACTCATCTTCCTCGGCATCGAAGCGGTGCGAGGCAAGCCGATTTCACAGGAGCGCGAGAGCCTCGTTCATCTGCTTGGTTTCTCGGCGTTGTTCCTGCTCATGATAGCCGTAACTTATTATGATATAATCGCGTTATTTCAAAGTTAGCCAATGTTAGCTTCAGAGGTGAATCGGGTGAGCAAAGAAGCAAAGGACAAATCATTCATCACGCCGCAGAGCGAGGATTTCTCGGCGTGGTATATCGATGTGATCAAGAAAGCTGATCTGATGGATTATTCGCCGGTTCGCGGCTGCATCGTATTCAAGCCGGACGGTTATGAGATCTGGGAGCTGTGCCAGCGTGAGCTGGATCGCCGTTTCAAGGAAACGGGTCACCGCAATGCCTATTTCCCGCTGTTTATTCCGGAGAGCTTCTTCCAGAAGGAGAAGGAACACGTGGAAGGCTTCAATCCGGAGCTGCCATGGGTAACGGAAGCCGGCGGCGAGAAGCTGGAGGAGAGACTGGCGATCCGTCCGACTTCCGAAACGATGATCGGCCATATGTATGCGAAGTGGATCAACTCATATCGTGATCTGCCGTTGCTCATTAATCAATGGGCGAACGTCGTTCGCTGGGAGAAGCGGACGCTGCCTTTCCTCAGAACGAGCGAGTTCCTGTGGCAGGAAGGCCACACGGCTCATGAAACGGAGGCAGAAGCGCGGGAAGAGACGATGCGCATGCTCGAGATCTATCGCGACTTCGTGGAGAATGTGCTGGCCATCCCGGTCATCGTCGGACAGAAGACGCCATCCGAGAAATTCGCCGGCGCTGTAGATACATATTCGATCGAAGCGATGATGAAGGATGGCAAGGCTGTACAGGCCGGAACCAGCCATTATCTCGGCACGAACTTCGCGCAAGCCTTCGAGATCAAGTATCTGGACCGCGAGAATCAGCAGCAATACGTCCATACGACTTCCTGGGGAGTAAGCACGCGGCTGCTTGGCTCGATCATCATGGTGCACGGCGATGACAAGGGACTCGCGCTTCCGCCGAAGGTAGCGCCGACGCAGGTGATCATGATCCCGATCGGCCCGCCGAAGTCAAGAGAGCAAGTCATCGCGAAGACAGACGAATACTATGCGATACTTAAGGCAGCCGGTATCCGCGTGCGCGTGGACGATCGTCCGGACCTCAGTCCCGGCTGGAAGTTCAATGAGTATGAGATGCGAGGCGTGCCGCTCCGCATCGAGATTGGTCCGCGCGATATCGAGAATGGACAGGTTGTGCTCGCAACTCGCCTCGGCGAGAAGCGCATCGTGAAGCAGGAGGACCTGCTGGGCGAGGTGAAACAGGCGCTTCAAGACATTCAACGCCAGATGTACGAGCGCGCGCTTGCCTTCATGAAGGAGCATACGTATACGGTTGATACGCTGGACGAGCTCAAGGCGCTGTTCGAGACGAAGAGAGGGTTCGTTCTCGCCGGATGGTGCGGATCTGAAGCCTGCGAGCATCAGGTGAAACTGGAGACGAAAGCAACGACGCGGAACATTCCGTTCATCGTCGATGAACACAAGAGCAAATGTTTGGTCTGCGAAGAACAAGCCAAGCATACGGTTGTTTTCGCCAGAGCCTATTGACAAGCACAACAGCATGACCAGGAGAAAGGGCTTAAGAAGCTTAGCTTCCTCGAGCCCTTTGCCGCTTCTATATCGCCAGAAACGACCGACATTCGCGTCCATCAGTTCATCTATGCTAAAGATCAGGGGAGGGAGTTAGCTTGAGCGTACCGGCGGAGAAACGCAGCCGTTTTGAACTTCTGCTGGAAACTTCGGAGATTCCGTTTGAGATGGTGAAGGAGTTTTTTGCGGAAGGGTATCTGGACCGCGTCGAAGTCAGCCGTTCCAATCGGGCGTGGACATTCCATATCGTAAAACAACAGCTGCTGCCGCAGCATGTTTTTCTTGCTTTTTGCAAGTACGTGCAAGAGCATTTCTCCCATATCGCAGCCATCTCATTCGTCATCCGATACACCGAACAGGTAGATGATCGTTTGATAGTGGAGGAATATTGGCCGCTGTGCGTCGAATGGGTGAAGCGCCAACATGTGTCGGTTAACGGCTGGATGGCCAAAGCGCGGATCGAAGTAAGCGCAGGGGTCATCACGGTCTATCTGCTCGACTCGACCGGACTGGAGCTGGCGAAACGGAAAGAGCTCGACAAGTTTATCATCCGCTTCTATCAGGACTTCTTCTCGAGAAGCTTAAAAGTGCAGTTCAAGCAGGAACAAGTTCCGTATGAGGAATATGAGCGATTCCAACGGCAGCGCGAGGAGGAGGATCGGCTGCTGACCCAGACGCTGCTCGAGGAAGCGGAGACGAAGCAGCAAGCGCCGGCGAAGGAAGGGGGAGCAAGTGAACGGTTCGTATACGGTTATGAGATCAAGGATGAACCGGTGCCGATCCAGAACATCCGAGACGAGGAGAAGAAGGTGACCATCCAGGGAACGGTATTTGGTCTCGACGTGAAGGAGTTGCGTAATGGCACGACGCTCTATACGTTTAACATGACCGACTTCACCGACTCCCTGTCGCTGAAAGTGTTCGCCAAGACCAAGGAAGAAGTCCAGACGATGCAGGGACTTGCGAACGGCATGTGGCTGCTGGCGCGGGGCAAGGTGGAATATGACCGGTTCATGCAGACGCACGAGCTGGTTATGACTCCGAATGATCTGAACGAGATCAAGGCGCCCCCCGAACGCATGGACGATGCTCCGGAGAAGCGGGTGGAGTTCCATCTGCACACGACGATGAGCACGATGGATGCCGTCACTTCCATCTCGGATTACATGAAGCTGGCTGCCAAATGGGGGCACAAGGCGATCGCCATTACCGATCACGCCGGGGTCCAATCGTTTCCTGAAGCGTACAAGGCTTCGAAGAAGTACGGGATCAAACCGATCTACGGCGTGGAGGCGAATATCGTCAACGATGCCGTGCCGATCGTCACCCAGCCGCGCGAAGGGGATCTGGCAGCGGAAACCTACGTCGTATTCGATATCGAGACCACAGGCCTGTCGATCAATCACAACAAGATCATCGAGATCGCGGCGGTCAAGCTGGTCGGCGGCAAGGAAGTCGGTCGTTTCTCGACGTTCGTCAACCCGCACGAGAAGATTCCTTACCATATCATGCAACTGACGAATATCAGCGATGACATGGTGAAAGATGCCCCGGATCTGCCGGATGTGCTGCGGGACTTTATGGCCTTCGTTGGCGACGGGGTGCTCGTCGCGCACAATGCGACCTTCGATATGGGCTTCATCCAGGCGGCCTGCCGCAGCAACGGATACGGACACCTGCCGAATCCGTCGCTCGATACGCTGGAGCTGTCGCGCATGCTGTTCCCGTCGCTGAAGAACCATCGTCTGAACACGCTGGCCGACAAATTCAAGGTGCCGCTCGAAAATCATCACCGCGCGATCGACGATACGGTCGCGCTCTCGCAGATCCTGCTGGCGCTGCTGAAGGAATGTGAAGCCCGCAACATCACCAGACTGGAGAGGCTCAATGATTACGCCGGCAAGGATCTGTCCAATGCCCGACCGTTTCATGCCTGCATCTATGCGAAGAATGCGGTAGGCAAGAAGAATCTGTACAAGCTGGTCTCCCTGTCGCATACGGAGTACTTCAACCGGGTGCCCTGCATCCCGAAGAGCAAGCTGCAGGAGATGCGGGACGGGCTGATCATATCGTCGGGCTGCGAGAAGGGCGAGCTGTATGAGACCGTCCTGAACAAGACGCAGGACGAAGCGGAGGAAGTCGCGCAGTTCTATGATGTGCTGGAAGTTCAGCCGGTGGCGATGAACATGCATCTCGTGGAGAAAGGCCTCGTCGGCAGCGTTCATCAGCTCGAGGATGCGAACCGGCGCATCGTGGTCATCGGCAAGAAGCTGGGCAAGCCGGTTATTGCGACGGGCAACGCGCATTATTTGCACCCGCGGGACAAGCTGCTGCGCGACATTACGATTCACGGCATCACCGGCTTCAGTCCGCTCAAGGAAATGCGCAAACCGGACGCCCATCTGCGCACGACGCAGGAGATGCTGCAGGAGATGGCGCATCTCGGCGAACAGGATGCCTACGATGTGGTCATCCGCTATCCGAACGAGCTGGCGGACAGCATTGAAGAGTTCGAGCTGTTCCCGGACAAGCTGTTCACACCGGTAATCGAGGGAGCGGATGAGGAGATTCGCAGCAAGTGTTACGAGACGGCCAAGCGTATGTACGGAGATCCGTTGCCGCAGGTCGTTATCGACCGGCTGGAGAAAGAGCTCGTGCCGATCATCAAGTACGGTTTCTCGGCCAACTACCTCATCTCGGAGCGTCTGGTCAAGAAGTCCAACGAAGACGGTTATCTCGTCGGTTCCCGGGGTTCGGTCGGCTCATCGGTTGTCGCCACCTTCCTCGGCATCTCGGAAGTCAATCCGCTGCCGCCGCATTACCTGTGCCTGAATCCGGAATGCAAGCACAGCGAATGGTTCCTCGACGGCAGCGTGCCGAGCGGCTTCGACTTGCCGGACAAGGACTGTCCGCGATGCGGCGAACGGATGAAAGGCGAAGGACAGGATATCCCGTTCGAAACCTTCCTCGGCTTCAAGGGGGACAAGGTTCCGGATATCGACCTGAACTTCTCCGGAGAGTACCAACCGCATGCGCATAACTACACGAAGGTGCTGTTCGGAGAGAAGAATGTCTTCCGTGCCGGCACCATCGGTACGGTGGCGGAGAAGACCGCCTACGGGTATGTGAAGAAGTATGAGGAGGATCACCAGCTCAAGTGGCGCGGCGCTGAAGAGGCGAGACTCGCCAGCGGCTGTACGGGTGTCAAACGAAGCACCGGCCAACACCCTGGCGGCATCGTTGTTGTCCCGGACTACATGGAGGTTGAGGAGATCACGCCGGTTCAATATCCGGCTGATGATACCAGCTCCGAATGGAAAACGACACATTTCGATTACCACGCCTTCGACGCGAACCTGCTGAAGCTCGATATCCTCGGACACGACGATCCGACGATGATGCGCATGCTGCAGGACTTGACCGGCGTTGATCCGACGACGATACCGATGAACGATCCGAAGGTGATGAGCATCTTCAGTTCAACGGAGGCGCTTGGCGTCACCCCCGATCAGATCAAATCCAGCGTCGCGACATACGGTGTGCCGGAGATGGGAACGCGCTTTGTCAGACAGATGCTGGAGGAGACGCAGCCGAAGACGTTCGCCGACCTGCTGCAGATCTCCGGACTGTCGCACGGAACGGGCGTGTGGCTCGGCAATGCCCAGGAGCTGATCAAGAACGGCACCTGTACGATCAAGACCGTGATCGGCTGCCGTGACGACATCATGCTGTATCTGATCTACAAAGCCGGGATGGATGCCAGCCTCGCCTTCAAGATAACGGAGAGCGTACGCAAGGGCAAGGGGCTGACCGATGAGTGGATTGAAGAGATGAAGCGATGCGGCGTACCGGACTGGTATATCGATTCCTGTCTCAAGATCCAATACATGTTCCCGAAGGCACACGCAGCGGCTTATGTCATCTCGGCGGTGCGTACCGCCTATTTCAAGGTCTATTATCCAATCGCCTTCTACGCCACGTACTTCTCGGTGCGAGCCGAGGACTTCGACGTAGAACTGTTCACCCAGGGCTATGACGCGATTCGCAGCAAGCTCGAGGAGATCGAAGCGAAGGGCTTCCAGGCGACGCCGAAGGAGAAGGCGATGGTGTCGATCCTGGAGATGGGACTGGAGATGACCGCACGCGGCTTCGGCTTCAAGCCGATCGACCTTTATCGCTCAGACGCTACCCGCTTCGTCATCGACGGCGATATGCTCATCCCGCCGTTCTCAGCAATCCAGGGCGTAGGTGTAAACGCGGCGCGCAACATCGCGGCTGCACGGGATGAGGGAGATTTCCTGTCGATCGAGGATTTCCAGACCCGCTCGAAGGCATCGAAGACGATCGTCGAGATCCTGCAGCAGATGGGTTGCTTCCGCGGCATGCCAGAATCGAATCAATTGTCCTTATTCTAGGTGATCGCCATCGATTGCCCTTTGTGCGGTGCTTGCGACTGACTGGGGCTGGACATCTGCGGGAAGGTAAGTGTAAAATGTTTGTGGGCAGAAAAAAAGAAATAATGGGTGAACAATCGAGGAAAAGCATGGAAAAAGGCTTCCCTTCTTGGTAGAGTAAAAGCGTCTAAACAATCACTCGGGAAGGTGAAGC
>Ga0207747_1000879_pt1 | contig 26359 bp, 38 predicted proteins | sample HigsolmetaGSP11D_FD_184839 | JGI IMG/M metagenome (GOLD analysis project Ga0207747, IMG submission 184839) | High solid enriched microbial communities from the Joint BioEnergy Institute, USA - SP1-1-D (SPAdes) | ecosystem: Engineered > Bioreactor > SSF (Solid state fermentation) > Aerobic >...
AACGAGTACTTCGAAATATTATGATTGAAGCTCACAAAATTGCTAAAGAGTTAGAAGGTGATTACCAAGCTAGACTTAAAATGGCCCTCAAAATGGTTTGGGAGGCCGTTAAAGACGATACGACGGTTATTTCCTACAAGGAAACTCGCCGTAAGGAATGGAAGAAATACGGAAAGCATCGTATCTACATTGACGGAAAAGTTGATTATATTGTCCACAAAGTGGGCACATTCACTCTACTGACCACCAATTTAGGTGGGTACATCGACGTTCAAACCGGAAAATTCCACATTTCCACTTACGGGGGCACTTGGGCTGTAGAAGCCCAATTAAAAGCCCAAAAATATATAAATATATAAAAAATAAAAATTACACTAAAAAGTGTTGACATTTACTTAAATACATGTATAATAGTAAATGTAAACACTAAATAGTGTAAAAAATAAAGGAGGAATTAAACATGAAAAAAATAATTTGCAAAGGAGTTCAACTAGACTACACAAATTTGTATGGGATGAATGTAGTATTTGATGCTACCATCACCTTGGTAAAAGATGATGATGGGAAATGGCACATTGATAGTGCCGTTGCCGAAGAGGATAACGAAGTATTCGGAGTGAAAGCTGGGGACTATTTTGATCCAGGAGATTATATCAATATTGATCAACTTGTTGCTGATTATGCAGAATGAGGAAAACCGCCCAAAGGCGGGCGGTCTCCTCTTCCTCATAGGTAAGATATAGCGCAGGGCAGGCGTAAAAATATATTCACGCCAAGTCCTCATAGGTAAGATAAGCCCTGCGCTGTTAAAGATAAGTATATTAAACTTATGAACATAAATCAAATTAAATTTTATGGAGGAATAAAAATGACTTTGCTTTATCACGCCAGTCCCATAGGCGGACTGGAAGAAATCAAACCTATGAAAGAAACAAAGAAGAAACTGCCTATCGGCGGATTCGGCGATGAGCCGAAGAAATACGCTTGCTATACAAACGATCCAAGCATCGCCTTTTGGTGGGCTAGTCACTTGCAAGCCGCCAAAGGCAATGGCACTTGGTATATTTACGAAGTTGAATTGCCGCCATTTGTTCCCGTTGAGATTTGCGAGAACTTTTTCCACTTCGAAAAAGTGGGAAAGTTCACGACAAATAGGGAAGAAGTAGCAAAGGCAAAACTTGACAAGGACAGCGGTGAGATAAACGTATATGAGCCGCTTAATGTAAAAAGAGTATTCGCAAGAATAGAATTCTAAAGAAAGGAAGAAAAACATGATGAATTTCGTAAGACATAATCATTTGCCGAAAGAAAAAAAGAATGTTCATACAGGTCCGTGCCCGGATGGATATTTCTGGGCATTGGAAGATCATAACGATCTCCCGGAGCATCATGTCAAAATGTCGGTTGAGTATGCGTTTTCGCATGGGACAGTGTACATGCAAAACGCAGAAAAAGCAGACGGATGGAAGAAAGTTTCCGATCCAAAGGAGTTGGAAATTTTCGAATCCGTTTGGGAAGATGATCCTGATCACTATCGTTTCCGTCATTATGTTGTGCCTTTTGTTCCTGAGTTTTACATTGTCCCTCATGATACGATTGAGGGATACAAAATCAGAATGCTTTCGGGCGATGACTTAGAAAATAAACAAATCTATTGTTATTGCCCGAAATGCGAAGATGAGACATATTGGTCTGTATCTCGTTTCCCGAAAATGGAAATGTATTGTTTATACTGCGATTGGGCTGTTCCGATCGCATAAAATAAAACATTATTATTAAATTTTAAGGAGGAATTAAAATGACGGTTGAAGCATTTTTTTGCGAATGGGAAGAAAAACACGAAGTAAATGGAGAAATTGTGTCCGGCTGTATAACATATCCCGTTACCATTACTACGGAACACTCGACATCCAGCTATGGAAAGCCAGTTGTGTTAATCGACGGAGAACCTCATGGTTGCGAAGAAATGCCACCGGGCGAATTACAAATCCCCGTCGATATGTACGAAAATCTAGCGCCGAAATTGGAACGAAATGGATATATTGTGTGTAGCAGGGCGGTGGATGAAAGCTGGATGAGAAGGTGGGAGAATGGCATTGAATTTGATGATCGCCATTGGCATCCACAAGCAAGATTAGTTTTTTTCTAAATCGTCTAAAAAATAAAGGAGGTTAAAGATGTACAAAATATTCACCGTTGAAAGTGGGCACGTTACAGAAGGTGTCCGTGTCGAGAAATTTAAACTTCACGGGGCAGGAGTTATTATTCCTGCCGTCTTAGTGGGGGATATGGGCAGAGGCCGCAAACTAGGCGTCCTGCCTGTACAACTTCTGCCGGATCAACAAGAGATTTGGGAGGAAAAAGGCGGAGTGACTATCCACGCCGCTGAGGTTGGCCAGACACAGGCAGGAAACTCCAAGTTGTTATCCTGCTCAAAGGAGAACACGACTGAAAGGATTATTGTCGTGTTCCGAACAAAAATCGGTTACCGAGGATCCAACTCCCACACCGGAGACATAGCGAACGAATGGTGGGAGCTGGATTATTGGCATAAACCTGATGCAGAAAAGGCCGGGGTTGAAGTAAAACCCCGGTACACAAGGGAGGAGGTACAGAAATATTCCCAGCGTATCATGCGGATCGCTTATCCAGTCGAATATCACCAATGTCGGTGGGACGACGGATTTAAGCGGCACGTTGAATTCCATCCATTCCCTGGCGAAATACTTGCCGATGGTATTATAGCCCAAGGCGCCGCTGGAAGAATGGGATCAGGGAAACAACTTATCGCCCTGATGCCCAAAAATACTGTATTCCGTACCGGTTACAGCGGGCGGCTATACGGGGCTCCGTCTGCTCACTACTATGTGTGGACAGGAGAAAAACTCCTGTTCGCTACGTTGGAGGAAAGACAATTAGCAGACCTTTTCTAGTCCGGGCGGGGGTTCTCCCCGCCTAGCGGTTACGTCTCAACGTCGGCTTGTTCAAGCGCTAATAATACGATAAAGGAGACTATTAACTATGAAAAAAATCCAAATCGAAGTCGTTCGTATGCATAAGGAGTCAATTCGTGTAGCCGCAGAAACATTTTTCCGCGCGACAGGTTCTGATTGGGCGGAAATGTCGGAAAGAGAAAAAATGGACTTGTCTCTTTCCATCGCGGTATCATTGAACGATTCAAGAATTGACGAATACATCGTCAGACATGTGTTAGAAACGGCACTTATAGATATGAATGATGAAAACGATCCTGAATATTTTCCGCGATATCAGTATAGCCAAATCCCGACTAGGGATTTTATCAAAATACTGGAAAATAGTGGTATTACGATAGAAAAGGAGGCAACGGTGTGAACATCATCATCATGAAAGAAAACTTTCCCACCGACGGCGTATGCTTCGCCGTCGGGGAACAAAACGGCAAATACTTCTTCGCATGGGGTTCTGAATACCCCTATGCCGATGAACTCCCTAGCAAGGACGTCACAGACGGCGAAAGCGGCATTGAATGGTACCGTACAGAAGAAGACGCATTGCAAGCCTATTTGGATGCAGTAGAGGCTGTTCATGATTCAATGGACAGTCCTATCATGAAAGTGATGACCGCGAAAGAAGCCGAAGAACGATGGGGTATGTCATCAGGAGCGATCAGACAGTCTTGCTTGCGCGGCCCATTGAAACGGTATATACAAGACGGACATGTCCGAAAATCAGCAGGAACGTGGCTTGTCACAGAGGAAATTATGTATGAAGTGTATGGTGATCCGAAGGAGGAATAACTATGCACTCGATAGAATATCTACGAAAATTACACGGAATAAAAAAAGGTGAATTGGCATCCTTTATTGGCTGTCCAAGACAACAATTATATGATTGGGTAAGTGGAAGGAGGCCAATTCCTGAAAAATATGTCAGGAACTTATGTAAATTTTTTAATTTACCTGAAGATAAAAGTTATATTCTAAAAATAAAAAACATAAGTGAAGAAGATAAACGTAATTTAGATAAACTGCATAAAAAAACCAAAGAATATACTTTTAACCCCGATGAATTGAAAAAAGAGCTTGAAATAGAAAGAAAGTCTAGTGCATTTAGGATTGCAAAAGAAAAAATAAAAAACACAGAAAAAGAAATAGAATTGATAAAAAAACATTTAAATATAGCAGGGTATGATTCTTTTGATAAAGAATTAAATGAAATAAAATTGCGTGTAAATAATCTCTTTGAAAAAGTTTCCAATATAAAACCCGACTCCAAATGAGTCAGGTATATCATTAAAGATCAGACAGCATAAAAACCCCCTCCTCAATAGAGAAGGGGTTTTTATGCCAAGAATAATCTGAGTAAGGTAATTCCAGTTCCTAGTGCGGTAACAATGATCCATATTTTTGCACTTTTAACTTCGCTTTTCACAAAATCTTTTGTGGCCAAAGTTTCGCCCTTTGGAATATCGTTTCTAAAATCTTTGATATCTTTTCGAATGTCTTCCAAAATTGCCTCCATTTTATCCAAACGTTTTGTTCTTTCTTCAAGGCGGGAAACACGAGATTCTAAATCCATATTGCCTCCACCACCATTTCCATTATTATCATTATTCCCACTCGCTATTTGGAGTAAAGTTTCGCTTATTTCCAGTAATATATTTGTTAACTCAATATTATCCGGGTTTTTTATGCAAACATCTCCGCAAACGTATTTTTGCCGACGATCGCATCTTGAGCCAATCCATTCGCCTTTTGAAACACCAACACAGCATTTGCTGTGTTTTTCCCGAATATACCGTCAAGTCCCTTCGGATCGTAGCCGAGACAGTACAACGCCGCTTGTATGATCCACGTGATGTTTCCTTTTGCCCCGTATCGGACATTGACACAAGCAGCCCTCGTTTTCTTTCCGAAAATGCCGTCAACGACAAGCCTTGCGCCAAATTGCCGATTGAGTTCGGTCTGTAGGGCTTTGACAAGTGCGGCTTTTGTTTGCGGTCCATATATGCCATCGACAGCAATATTGAGGCCATATCGGCTGTTTAGCGTGGATTGTATCGTTTTTACGATTGTTCTTGCGTTCGATTGTTTGGTTACAGTTGGTTTCGTCGTTGTAGCTGGCTTGATCTTTTGTTTGGTATCAACGACTTTCTCGCCCTTCACCATCGCAAGAAAATCATCCCACGTAATTCCCTTTTTCCCCGAACGCAAAAAAGCAGGACAATTCTTCCCGCTCCATTTGTTGTGCTGAACGACATTCGTAATAGGTATGTTTTCGTCAGCCATGATTTTTTTGGTTAGTTCGGCGGCGTTTTCGACAGCTTTCTTGAAATCGCCATCTGAATTGACACATATTTCAATGCCGATTGAATCCATATTCCCCCTGCCGCGTCCGTCGCCAGCATGCCAGCAACGAACGGTGTGTGGGAAGGATTGTATCGCTTCTTTGTCGTCTACCGTCCAATGCCATGACGATGAGAAACCTTTCGATTGCAAATTGGCATGTGCTTGAGCGTTTGCGCCTTTTTTCGTGTTTGCTGTTTCGTGAATCGTGATATATTTTCGTCCATTCAGTCCGCTATATGTTTTTGATCGACTGGGTACAAGCTGTTTTTTGATAGCGACCATCAAAATTTCACTTCCTTTTCCCGCTCTTTCAATTCCCGCATATATTCATCAGCCTCTTGCGCTTCTTTCGTGACGCTATTGTTCTTCCACCACGCATATAGTGCCATTGCCACTGTCGCAACGCTTGATACAGCTTCATAGATTTGTTCTTCCGAAAATGGTAACGGATTCCATCCGACCGTAATAAGCACTTGATTCAACAGCAAAACAGCCAATACAATCAATCGTATGATAGCGTTTGTCACTGTCCGTTCATCTCCTTTTCGATATGATCTATCCGTCTATGCGCTTGCTTGCTTGACTCCTCTACCCTTGTCACACGTTCACCCAGATGAACCATTTGCTTTTCATTCGCTTTCAAATCAATGCGAATATCATCAACACCCTTTCGGATATAACCTAGTTCGGCTTTCAGTTCGGCACTTTCTTGCGTATCTGATTTTACGACTTTTGTTTTATTTAATTGGTAGGCTTGATAGCTAATGACCAAACCCAATATTCCGACGAGTATTCCAATTTCTACTGTCATGATGTACCCCTTTCAAAGCAAAATAAAAAAAAGCCCCTATTTATCAGGCTTTTGTTGCAAGTGCTCTTCATACTTCTTTTTCAACTCTAAAAGCTCGTCTTGCGCTTCTTTGAGCATCGCCGCTTGATGAGCACTTTCTAGCGATAGTTGCGCAATACGATTTGTCAGCGCGTTAATTATATAGTCTTTGTTCGGTTCGTTCATCAAATCACCTCACATTGAACTTTTTCAAGAATATCTTTTGGTTCTTCGTCATCGACCAATTCATACCCTCTGACGCCGTCTTTTCGTTTCTCGACGCCAATAATGAGACAGACAACTCGGCCGTTTCCTTCTAAAATAAAATATTCATCATGAATTTCAAGCACTTCAGCACCTCGAACGAAAACGTCATACCAACACACAAACGACCGAAAATGTTGATTTAAGAATACTTTTGTCATCCCCTCGACATCCACGCGGATATAATCCATCAAGAAAGGCTGTAAACTTGCAGGATTGTTGGCGACAAACGATTTTTCATTGGCGATATAGTTTCCGTTTTCGTCGACATCAGGATCAAGTCGTATTTTCGGTATAGAAGAAATCCGCTGTTTGAAAACGCCGTCGGTATAAAACACAGCTCCATCTGAACCCAAACGCATATAGTCGCCCGGATTGGATCTCCGCCTGAAATATCCATATGATCCAGAACCCGCGTAAACACTGCCATCTAACAACAAATCTCCTGTCATACCTAAATTTGCGTATATATTGACGATATTATTGAAATTTGTCGGTTGGCTAAATGACGCTCGACCAACAACGGATATAGTGTCTGCCGACGTGTTTCCTAATGTTACATTTCCATCCAATGAAGCGTTACCAGTAACTTCAAGTATGCCTATTGTTGCTGTGTTCGTCGCTTCCAAAAAAACGGCTGTCACTGACGACGCTTGCGTATACCCTAAGAACGTACCGTTGTATACTCTCAAATTCCCTGTGATTTCGGTGTCGTAAGCGTAACCAGTGTTAATCCGTATGCCTTTATCAGCATAAATCTCAAGTCCGTTCGCGGCGTTATAACTGTTTATATAATGCCTTTGATCACTGTCTGTTTTGATCTCCATATATGTTGTTTGTCCGTATCCAATTGTATAAATATTCCCGCGTATCTTGTCAGCCATTATATTAGCAATTTTCGCGTTTGTGATTGCCGCGTCAGCAATCTTGGCGGTATCAATCGCCGCATTAGCAATCTTGGCGTTTGTGATAGCACCATTAGCGATATGAATCGTATCAACTAACGCTTCTTGGGCCAACAACTGTTGAGTAATCGTATATGGCGTGATTTCCGTTTCGGCATTAATCGTTACCGTTGTAGCACTGACTTCATTAGTAAACGCGCTTGGTGTTCCATGAGTATTAATTGCTCTCACTCTGAAATACCACTGCTCATTAACATCAGCACCGAAAGCATAACCGCCGACTTTACCGCGAAAAACAAGATTACTGTTATCAGGCGTAAATCCAGGTACTTGTGACGCATAGATTTCGTACGCCGCAATAAAACTCGAAGGATCATAATCCCAATCGAGTTGAATCATCTTGAATAAACCTGTTGCTGTGAAATTGCTCGGAACAGGCGGAACTTCATCAGGAAAACTTTCATCTGTTGTCATTCCACCGCTATCCCATATACCGCTTCTATTGTTCAATTTTGATTCGATTTGATCTAATCGTCTGTCATCGGTAAATAACGGTAGGAAGTTTCCGAGCTCAACTTCTGCATGTAATCTAGGGTCAGCAACATCATATTTAAATTTAATGACACGAGTTTCAACGATCAGTTCCGGCTTGAAATTACGGTCAATAGCGAAAGTGGTGTCTCCTAGTCGAACCTTTTCGTGTTCATATCCTGAAATATCCTCAAGCGTAACGACGGACATCGCATAGTTTACAATCGGCTCTTTCTGTTTCTGTAATTCGTTCCATGTCAATTCTAATAGTTTCGCGGGGTCTTCCTCGTCAGGAAATTCGGCAAACCCAAATCGATGACGCAAAGAACCATCATCGTTATGACGACCATATCGCTGTAATGCTTCTGGATCGCCAACCCATTCTTGCCCGAGTGGCTTATTAACGGGATCACCGTTTGCTGTGCTCCATTCAACGTCGGCAAAAGTCAGCCTTCTTCCGAATCCGTCTCCGGTTTGTTCGCCTTTTCCTCGTCCGTATAGCGCTGTTTTCGGGTACGACAGAACCGTTCTTGTTATTTTTGTGATGTCTTTGTCAATTTCCCATCTTTTTCCTATATCGGCGCCCCGACGCGTAAGGATGTCAATATAACGACCGGTGATTTTGTTATCGGCGATTTCGACGCGATCACGAAGCTCTCCTCCCCATGTACTCAAGATTTTCTGAATACCGCTAATGACGGATTCATAGTAGAAATTCGTGCTAAATGTACCTAATTCCGCAACAATTCCCGATCGCCAGCGTGTGTTTGCAAGTATCTGATCTAATACATATTTCGCTGTACGATTCTGTGGTCGTAAATCCTCAAGCGGTTCGTCGTTCAATTCAAGAAATGCTGGCTCACATATCGCTCTCTTTTCGAGCGAATCGCCGTCTATTTCTTCAAGCTCACGAATAACAAAAAGACGGAAAGCTCCGTCTTTATCTTTGAAAGCAACTTGGTTTTCAGCTATTATGTGTTCGGCGTCAGGATGATCGGCAGGAACGGAAAACTCGAATGTAGAACCTTTGTTCAATTCTTCTTCGAAAGGTGCGTCCCAAAACGGGCAAGCGTCAGGATATTTAGCTTGTTTTTCTGATTCAGCGCCCATGTACATTGAAGCATGTTGCGTATATTCGCTGTCGTATTGCTCTTTATATTGATCTGAATCGGGAAAGAGAATAGTTAAAAGATCGTCATATTTGTCGAAAACGTAGAGCATATATTCACCCCTTTTCAAAAGAAAAAGCACTCTAAAAGAGTGCTTCATACTCAACTAAAGACATCCGTTAGTTTAATACTCTTCTAACGGTAGCCACTCCGACTTCACCAGCTCCTTATACACCGCAAAATCCGCGTTCCCATCAGGCTGGAGTTCACCTAAAAATACTCCGTTTTCGTTGAGCCACGCGACACCTTTTTCACTCCATTCAGCCTGTACAATAGCCCTTGTTCCGTCGGAGGAAGTGACGCACTGAAATAGTTGGTTAGGAAGACCTTCCATAGGAGCGTACTGACGAGCCTGCTCTATTCTGTCTGCATTAATCAGATAGTACGCATTCATTATTACACCTCCCCATCAATTAAACCTCTACGTCATGCTTCCGCAAAGCGAATAATTCTTTAGTCACTGTTGTAACTTGTGCTTGAGTTAGACACGATGTTGTAATTATGACGTTTGATATTATCCCAGCCCATCTATATCCATAAGATAAGTTGTGCAGATACATACCAGAACCCATACAAAATGGTCGCGCCATTCGAGAGAATCCTAAGTTATTGGTACCATTCGAAGTAGCTAACGGGACACCATTTACATATAGAATAGCTTTGTTGTTACTACTTTCATAAGACAAGGTTAATGTTACAACTGAGAATGATACAGGTTTATGATGCGAGTACATAATAGAAGCAAGTGACCCGTAATCCTGCCTATTTTCATTTATAGCAAAACCAAAATTGTAAGCTTCTAAAACAGAGAATCCTCCCATAGTCGGTGATCCTGTTTCTGGCCCAGAACCTATCGATATAATTTGCCCCATCCTAGGAGCATCGTAAGGCCAATTGCTTTTTATAACAGCAATAACGCTAACGTCGCTGTCGATTAGTCGGTTCATTCCACCCCACAAACAGAAAAACAACAAGCTTTGCCCATTATTAATATTTTGTGATACTCCATCATACAACCCCCAAGGATTTCCATAAGTGGAATCGGTATCTAAATACACCTCAATATAATTTGATGCGTCAATGGTTGTTGTTGATGCCCACTCTAGTTCTAATTTATAGCGTTGAGCCGATCCATAAGTTATAATCCCTCCAAACCCCGGACTGTCCGAAAACCAAAAAAACTTCCACGCTGCGGTCGGCAGTATATTGTTCACATCTAATTCATCTGATGTTGCCACTAAAATATCTCCAGAAAGAGACCCATCATCTTTGTACAGTTTAGCTACCAACCGCCCGACTGGAGACCCTACCTTTCGAAGTTTGAATGCTACAGAACGTATCAATGTAGGTTTGACCTCCAAAAGTTGGGAAACCTTCTTACTCGAACTGTCCATCGCCACATATGACTCAGAAATGGCTGTACGATAACCAATTACAGGTTCTTCAACAATTATGTCGTTAGCCCCATCAAAAGACATGCCATATCCAAAAGGTGTTAGTTGTCCAAGCGTGGCTCCGTCAATATTGAATTTGATATACTCTGGGTTTATTAGGTCTTTTGCTATACTCCCGCTTGTTTCGCTCAAAGGCATCCACATAATGATGTTATCAAGCCCTATTGTATCCAAAATGTTATCTCTTGCCTTAGCCACAATGTCCTTTTGAACCTTGGCTATAGGGATGGCTTGCGATTCTGAAACTCTACTCCCCGTTAGTTGAGTAGGCATCGGGTTCGATTGACTAACGGGAACCCACAACCCACTGTCGTTTTGCACATAATTCCCGACAGGCAACGGATTGTTTTCACCGCTCACAACATAGCTTCCATCCGCTTTTTCATGTTGAGGCAAGATAGCTGGTTTAAATCCTGGCGTTGGGCTTGTTTCTCGTATTAGTCTCGACATCACAACCACCTTTCCGTATATTTCATTTCCACATCTGCTACCCCTGTCGGCTCTACTGTCAATGTCTGTGCGCCCGGCGACAATTCAATCCACGTGCTGTATAAATCAAGCGTTGGCATTGCAAGATTGCCGTTGTACAAGATTTTCTTCCGCACATTATCTATGATGAGTTCATCTCCTGCAACAAAATTACGTATGACGCGAACGAATTGATCGTCAAGCGATATTTTAAATTCAGTCGCGGAACCAGTAAATATTGCTGTTATAATCGGCAAAGTTTTGGCTGTGCCTTTGACGTTTGGACTTCCTTCACCATTGGTAAAGGTTACTGTTTGTTCTTCGCCGTATGCGTATGGGTCTGGGCAGATAATTGTCAGTGTGCCTTGATGAAGAAATGTATACTCATTACCTTCATCAGTCGCTTCTGGTATACCAAAATAAGTTTTTTCAGGTTCATCCGGAAATACAATAGGAACTGGTTCCTTAACAGATAACAAACCGTTTAACTCCGTTATTTTTTTGCGTATTTCTTCACGATTATTCGCTCGTATATCGACTTCGATTTCAATGACTCTAATCGGCTTTCTTTTTTTAGAAAAGTAAGCTCCATCCATCCCTGAAACTTCGATTAGCGTTAAAGAGTTAGGGGCTAATCCTCTACCGCGAATACTTTTAATTCTTAAATATGGTGTTAAGTTTATACCATTGAAAAGCAAGCAATCACCCCCTAAACCTATTTACGCGATTTCGTTCAAATTGCTGTTCTTTAGTGATGAATTGAATTAAACCCCTTGCTTCGTACCCTCCTATGTTTATTACCGCATATTGCGGTGTTACCGATCCATTTCTTTCGTTATCGTTCGATAAATTTGCTTTGATTTGTTGTACTACCGGACTAACTCTGACTGTAGCAGGAACAATATTACCTACAGACAACGATACATTACGCAAACGATTCTCGAACCCGTCTGGAATGATCGTTTCAGCCATTTTACTTGATACTTTCGCAATCGATTTAAGTGATTTATTCAAGCCTTTCTCAAGACCTTCTCCTGTCCACTCACCAAATTGGATCATGACTTTTGAAGGGGAAGCTATGCCAAGAACTCTTTTAATGCTATCTCCTATACCTTTCGCAATTGATTTAGCTTTTTCCCATACAGCAGATGCCATTGAACCGATACCACTGATCAGGCCCTGTATGATGTTTCTGCCAATGCTGAACAAGTTTATGCCTCGGAAAAATGACATCACGCGGTTCCACAAGTTTACAACGGTACTGCGTACATTGCTCATTATATTTCTGACACTCGACAACAAGTTGTTAAACCGCTGAACAACACCCTGCCATATGTTTCGGGCTATATTTACGACAGTATTTCGTAGTGCGTTCCAAATCGACGAACCTGCTGATCGCAACGACGTAAATATACTTTTCGCCCGATTGAACAGATTTTTAAAGAAGTTAACTATTCTGCTTGTCATATTAGAAGCGATATTCTGAGCGTTCGTGCCAAAGTTTTTGAAGAAATTAACGATGCCTTCCCACATGTTTTGGACAATCTTGACGCCGTTTTTAAGCAAGTTCATCAATACTTTTCGTATTCCACCAAGAAAAGAAAGGGACATCAGACCAATCAAGAAGTCTATCGCACCCGAAAATATCTTTTTTATACCCTCCCACAATTGTGAGAAATCGCCTGTAAATATTCCTGTGAATATCTGGATCAAGCCTTGTATAAACGTTAAAGCTCCGTTTATGATGTTTTTGATCGCTTCCCATGCGATTTCTATTACAAATTTCACGGCAGGCATTACAGCCTGAACAATCGTCAAAATAAAATTAAACGCATTTTGAACAGCTTGAGTAATCTGTTCGCCATTCTCTCGCCACCATACAACCAAGTTGCCCCATACGCTCATGATGAAATTGGCAACCTCTTGAACAATCGGCATAACGAACGATTGTAGAACCGAAAAAGCGTTCATGAATCCGTCTCTTACTTGATTGATAGATGGGATCCATGGATCAATTGCACTTTTAATTGACATCAGCCAGCCTGATACGGTTGGGATGAAATCAGCTATGCCACTCAAAAAATTAAAAAACACTTCTCCGACTCTTTTTATAACGCCCTCAATTCCGCCAAGTCCTGCGTCTCTTAATAGTTGATCTATCGCTCCTATTATTTCCGTAACCCCTCGAACGATCGCTGTACCCAGATTCGTCCATGCTGTTTTTATTCCACCGCTTGCCGTCAACGCACGTTCAGCGAACCCGCCTTGAGCGTTTGATAATTCAATGATTTTAGCATTGAATTCATCAAACGTTATATTCCCAGCTTTCAATGCTTCATATAGATCGTTCTGCGCCGACCTTCCGGCGAACCCAAAGGCTTTCGCGACATCATTGAGAGCTACTCCCATTGTTTCCTGTAGTGTTCTCCATGCTTCTAAGTCCACAGTTCCAGTTGATAGCATTTGCACGTATTGTTCCAAACCCCGCGCGGCATCCTCTTGACTTGCTCCGCTAGCAATGAAAGCATTATTCAGCGCAAGCGTAGTTTCAACAGCACCGTCCAAGTCACCCGTCATAACAGCGATACGTTGTGTTGTTTTGGCAACACTGTCAAGTGTAGTGGGCAATCCTTGTATACCGTCTGATAACCTCTGAATCGCCTTTTCAGAATCATGGGCATCAAAACCTATTTGTTGCATAACTCTCGGAAAATTATTTAACGTATCATATCTTTCGATAGCACCATCTAAGGCACTTGAAACCATATTAATCGCTTTCGCGCCAAGAGCGACAAGACCAAGAGCGGTGACGATTTCTCTTATTCCTGTAGCCGCTCTTCTTCCAGCCTTAGTAATTCCTCCAAGACTTTTGTCGATATTAGCAACACCTTTTGCAACAATTCCATCGTCCAGAATAACATCAATGACAACCTTGCCGTCTGCCATTGTTTTCACCTGCCTTTCAAGGCAATAAAAAAGAACCCCTTTCGGCGTCCTAAAAACAATTGTAGTTATTTTTATTCGGTTAAGTTTACTGTAATGGTTTCACTGCCTTCTGTCTCTGTTGTCGGAGTGAGAACTATATCTATTGGCGTTTTGGCATCAATCAAGTCATATGTTAAATCTAAAGTCCACTCACCGCCTACAGTATTTGGAAAAAACACATCACTCGTGTTCTTATTTTCAGGATTCCATGCGTCATTAATTTCTACTAATGATGTACCACCTTGTTTTACATCAAATTGGGTAGCGACAAAAAACGTCATTTCACTTCCGTAATCATTTGCTTTGTTTCGCCAATCCAAACTAATATCAGCTAACAACGCACCATCTTTTTCATATACTTTTACTTTCTTTATTTCTACATCAAATTTACTAAAATTTAATTCCTTATTCACATCAATTGACAAATCGACAGACTTTTCTTTTCTCTTTTCTTGTTTTGGTTCATCTTCCGTTTTTTCGTTAACTTCATTATTCGTTTGAGTGCCGCATGCTCCTAACAGCAGAATGTTCAATGCGCTCATTAGTATTAAAAGATTCTTAATCAAGATTAACCACCCTAACTATGTTTTTAATTATATTAACATATTTTGGACGGATTAATCTTTTAATTTATAAATCTCTTTAAGTTCCCTAATTTTTTTTCGTTCTTTTTCGGTTCCCTTACCAGTTGGGAGTTCCATCGTTCGTATAGCAATGATTTCTTTAAATTGTGTGTCTGAACGCAATCCACTTAGCAAGGCCTTGAATTTTTCCCAGTGTAATTTGCCTTGCCACTCGAAAAGATCAATGCCATAGTCTTGATAGAATGAAGCGAATATATATTCAGCGTCATGTTTAATCGAGTAAACCTGTTCTTCTTTCTTCTGCGGCATAGGATTACCTGAAATATCGACAGGTTGGTTTTCTTCGATCTCTTTTCCAATCGTCTGTTTGAATATTTCATGAAAAATATGTTCTTTCTTGTCAATCGGATAGTCAAGCCTAACACCAAGAAGCATATATAATCCTGTTTCAATTTGTGTAATATCGTCTAATTCGTCGTCGTTGAGCATGTCAATGAGTCTAAGAACATTGTCGAAACTCAAATCTATGTGATATTCTTTGCCGTCAATTTCTACCGTTTCAGTTAGCGGATAAGCCAAATCCATGGCTCTCACCTATTTTTTCTTTTTGTTCTGGATATACTTTTGAGCTTTCTCTTTTTGAATCAGAGTAAAGCCTTTTTTATTAAGCTCCTGCTCAATACCGATCACAATTTGTTCCAGGTAATTCGTGCAAACGATCACTGAAGGAGACAGCTCATAAACCTTCTCAAAAGCGCCTTCGCCAAGTATCAAATCATACCCGCGCTTAAGCACGTCTTTCACTTGTTCCAAAGTCTCATCATCTTCTTCGTCAACATGAAGGTTTTCAAGTTCTTTTTGAATTTTTCTCCCGTTTTTTCTAAACTCGATCACAGATTCGTCCGTCACATCGAAAGAGAATTTCAGATCTCCGATTTCAACGGGGATTTCCGGTTTTTCTGTTTGAATTTTAATCGCCATTTTATCCCTCCTGTAAATAAAAAAGGGCGAATATATCGCCCGTTATGGTGTTGCAGGTGTGATCGTTGGCTTCTTATCCCAAGCAATTGCACACGAGAACGTGGCGTATTCAGTCGCTTCACCACCAGTTACAACGATTTCTGTTACCGTTGCACGACCTTCGTAAGTATCTCCGTTTGTTCGCACCTGTTTAAACATGATTTTCCTGCCTTCGCCTGTTTCAAATTCAAGACTTTTGATAAACGCCATGGCAGGGTCTTCATCATCATAAAAACCTTCGAATGTGTACGTTTTCGCCACGCTCATTACATCCGTTTCCGGCGTACCGTCGCCGTCATAGTATCCAGTGCTTTCGCTTTCTTCTTCTGAATCGTCTGTTACGGTAGATATCCATTTAGCCAAACGAAAATATTCCGGTTGTGTAGTGCCGTCAGTTGGAATAGCTCCAACATAATATTCTGTGAGTGCATTTTTTTGTCTTGCCATTTAACTCACTCCTTCGTAAATCGTTATTTTCGCAGAAATTGAAAGCTGATAAATAAAAAAACCATCCTCGTCTTGCATAACGAGAGATGGCAAAGATTGAGTCGTTATTCGTTGAAAATCGTAACTTCCATTATCGCTAGGTAAATCGGATAGATTTTCAAGTATTTGATATATCGTCGTTAGTGCATTAAAGCAGTTTAATTGATTCCTGCTTTTCGCATTAACTTGCACTTGATAATCCTTGTCTCGCACACCGTCAAAATAAACAGTTTCCTCACCGCCTGGCATAGCCATGATTGACAGGCTTTCTGATTCGCCAAGTACACCTATAACACAAGGCGCATACAGACTTAAACTGTTAATCTTTTGATTAAGCTTAATCATGAAATCCAGTTCCATTTACCTCATCGCCTTTTTCACGATTCGTTCCCACGATCCTATGTGAATCGCCTTTGCTTTTTCGTCCCATTTTGGGCCCGTCCCTGGCGTCGTAAATCTAGCTCCATAATTGTAGTACTGTCGTCTAGCGTAAGGAACGTTCCAAACGATAGACTTGTTGTCCGACGATACTGCCGATTGGTTACGCAGATCTCCTGTCAAAAACGGAGCATATCGGTTACTGTCTGCATGAACCTGATTCGCTAGCGCATATTGACCCAATTTGGTCATTTGCGACACTCGTTTTGTGATGCCTTTCAAATCTTTCTTCACATTCACTCTTACGGCCATCAGATCACTTCCAATTCGTAGTGCCTAACTTCGTTTTTGTGAGGATAAAAGCAGGGAATCACCTTTTGTAGTATCATATCCCTGTCACCAAACTGAATCCTTGATCGTTCCTTAAAATCAGGAACAGGGTCACTATGTGTGACGTCTACAAAGATCACCGCATCGGCTAGAATCTTTGTTTGTGTTGTATCACGGCTGAATACGGTTGAATCGTCAAAACGAACATTTTTTATGGTGATTGGTTCGCCGTATATCGGGTTACTCCAATCATCCTCCCCGAGATACTCGTAATACTCAATCGAATGAATGAGCCAACGCTTCGGCAACGGACCGATACGCATTTAAACCACCCTCACGCCGCGATAGAGAAGCCCTGTCCCTGACAAATACATCAACACATCTGGAGACACGATACTAAATTGCGTCTCATCCTGTGACGTTCCGCTGTTTCCTCGCGATACAGTCGTTCTCCCGATTGTGACGGTAGACGGTTCGTTTAATCCATGTGACGACGTTGCCCCCATGTCATGGAAATATTCAATCTGGGCGGCAACAGCCTTTTTGAACCTTTCACGACGAAAAGGAACGTCGTCCTCAATGTCGTTGAAGACGTAAAAATCACGAGTGATGGCATCTAGCACATCACTCGCACGTTTGAGCAATTTATCAAATTCGGTTTGGTCGATTTCAGCAAAGCCCAACTCGGTGTATTCGGTGTATGTTAAATAAGACATAGTAAAAGCACCCCCCTACTCAGAGGATGCTTTCTTATCTTTCTTTTCAAGTTTCTTGGGCTTGTCCCTTACTTCTTCAAAGCCTCGTAATTTTAATTCATTGATTTTAGAACGGTCATTCGTTTGAATAATCACGTTTTCCAACTTGAATTTAGGCATTTAGACCCCTCCTTATACCCCTGACGCTTCTGTGGATACAACAATGCCATCAGCTTTGTTTTTCATGACAAACAAGTCATGGTACATGCGGTTCTGATAAAGGTATCCGTCGCCCTGTGTATGTTGGCCGGGTTGGAACAAGTAAATGCTATTTAACTTCGTTTTGGCGACAATTGAACCGCGGTTAACAATGATCCAGTTAATAGCTAACCCCGTAGCAACAAACCCGCTTGTAAAATCGTGTTGTGTGCTAAAACGCTCAGTATCCCATACCTCGACAAGTTGCACGCCGTCAAGAGACGTGACACGGGTTTCAATCGCCGTCCCTTGGTTTTGTACGTTAATATTTCGCGTAAACTCTGTCGAACGTTCTAATGCATCCATCGCTTCACTCGAAAGATATGCAATGAGGTTAGACGGCCCGTATTTACGAACTTTTAAAATATCTTCTTTCAATCGAGCGAATACAGTATCGGCCGCGATCGCTTCTTCCGTGTTATTTCCTTCTGTGATCGCTCGTGTTGCCATTTTACTAAAGCGATATGCATCCACCTCCGGCCCTGCTTTCTCGGTCAAGAAAACACGCGTAATGTTCGCCGCACTTGCCGCTTGGTTACTTTCGTCAACATCCATCTGGTCAACGAAGAATTCGACGTCACGGTCAAACTGGAGCGTATACGGCTCATGCGTAACCGTGACATCTCCACGATTCCATCCACCGTTACGGCTGTGATCTTGGTAGCCAGTTACATCAACGGTCGGCACATGGAAGGTTTTCGCACCCATCCAGTTCACATTCGGTGTTTCCAAAGCGTTAGTAAGTGTCGCTTGTGCCAATACTTGATCTAATTCCTGTTGATAACGTTCGGCGTAGTTAATAGCGTTTGCCATTATTAATCATCTCCTCATTTCCCAAGTAATGTTTTGGCGAAGGCATCTAAATTGCCTTCCTTCGTGTGTTGTCCCGTCGTGAAAGACGGTTTTTGCTCTTGCTTTTCTTCCGCAAAATGCGGGTACTTCTCAATGACTTTCTTGATCGCTGAATCCATATCTGTTTCGTCATCGACTAGCGTTTTAGCTAGCACAACAACATCCTCTACGGAATCAGCTTTTACACCAGCCTTCATGGCGGCAATTTGCGCTTTAAGCGAAGCATTTTCTTCAGAAACGGAATTATAATCAGATTCCAACTTTTGAAGTCGTTCGGCTTGTTTTTCAGCTTCGCTCTTTTGCGACTCTTGCCATTCACGGAATTTTTTCAGCCCCTCTTTTGCGGAATCAAAATCGTTAATGCCAAGTTGCTTCAACAACTTCTCCTGTGCCTTCTTCGCTTCTTTTGCAACGATGTTGTTCACATCTTCTTGCCTAAACAATTTTTCCTCTGCTTTTTCGGGAGCAGTTCCCGTTTCTTGCTCTCCAGCCTGTTTTTCTTCGGCTTGCTGGTTAGCCGTTTGCTGTTGTGTGTTTTGTTCTTCACTCATTTTGAAGCCTCCCGTTTTTGGGTAATTTCCTTGCGTTTTATTTATAGCGTCCACTACGCATAAACGGACAAAATAAAAAAGCCCTACTCGGCTTAGATGATTACTCTTTCGCGGTCATATCGTCTTGGCAAATCATGTTCGCTAATAAATTCGCGTATTCTTGCCTGTCTGGCTCTGACAAGTTTTTTGTATCGCTGTATTGTATCGGGGTCTCCAATTTCCTCAGCGAGTTTCAGTGATCGTTTAGCTTTTCTGATCTGTCGTTCGTAGTAACGTTGCTTTTGTACTTGCTCACGTCTTTCTTGTACTTCTGATTGCGGGTATTGCGGTTGGTTATTTTCACTCAAACCCTCGATAAACGGATAAAACATGTGCCTACAGTTAACGCCCCTGATCCCACCCGGTGTTCCGTATCCGTAATCGTAAATGCTCGGATATCTCGGATGGTCACCACTCATGGACGCCACTTTTCCCTGTATCTGGCTGCATATTTCCCTTGCGTCCGGTAAACTACTGACCAACACTAAATCCACACCGTATTCCTGCATGCGTGACATTCGCAGTTCGTTGTATGTGCGGTTCGCTGTTGATCTGATCACCGTCTCTGCGTATCGTTCTAAGCTCCACACATTCCCGCCACGGTCGATGAATGCTGTTTCTATGCCTCGGTCAGCCCATCTTATGACGGTCTCTGCAACCATTTGATTGATCGTTTTCGTTCCTGCCAACACTCTTCCTGTTGTTTCTTCGACTATACGCCGATACATCCGCGTAACCGTACCTTCTCCGTAGTTTGTTGTGATCAATGTTTGGTTGACAAAGTTGTCGATTTCACGGAACGTTTGACGGATGTAAGATTCAAGTATCTGGTCAATGTGGCTCGGTTGTGGCAAAGGATCGTAAATACCTTTTAATTCATCATCAACACTCCTAATCGTGTTAAATCCAACGTCATGGATTGCTTTCCGGATTCTTTTTTCGGATAATCCTGTCGCTTTTGACAATTCCTTGACTGTTTCGGTATTCAAAATCCGTAATTGTTGCATTTTCTCGACTTGCCACTGTAGCACATAGTCTTTTCCGTGCGTAGGATTCGTTTTAAGCCGCTTTGCGACCATCTGGAATATCTCGTCTTCCAATGCACGGTAAATATCCGTTACAGGCTCTGTAAACAGGTCTAGTTGATGCGGTGTGATTTTAGGACGCCTAGGTTCCAATTAAATCACTCCCTTGCACCAAACAAGACTGATTCTCTCTGTAATTCCTCCAATTCCGGCGATCCTTGCCTTTCTTCGGCGTAAATCTCCTGCAACAGTTGCTCGGCGTCTTCTTCTGTCATCCCGTGTATTCGCATGATTGCACGTTTACGGCTTTGTAATTGATTCGTAACAAGTTGAATCTGCTGATTGATTTCAGCACTCTTGTCTTCTGCTATGCTGTCATCGAAGGATATAGCGACTTCATAATTCTCCGGCGCTGAAAAAATGTTGTATAGTTCAGCAATTGCGACTATCGAATCAATCAATTCTTGCAAACTAGCTTCGATAATGACTTCATGGGACTGCTTGCTCTTAAATGTTTTTGATTGCTCACTGATGACCTCAGTTGCTGTTTTCATGCTCTCGCCATCAAAAGTAAATGTCCCTGCCGAGAAACCAGTCTGCATCGCGAACAGATTGAGCAATGCGTTAATCGCTTCAATATGTTCTTCGACCCTCAATTCCACGGTCATGTCTCTAATGTCCACATCGTTCTCATCAGTGTTGAGCGCTTCATATGTTTCGTCGCTGGTATTGAAATAACGCTTCGGCTCACCTGTCTGTGGATCAATGACTACTTGGACCATGTGAGCAGGGACGATAATTCGCTTTTTGCCAAGCCTGAACTCTCGATGCAAGCTGTCAAACGCCGTGTCGATAGCTTTCATCGTGTCAAGAGCGTTCGCATAGATGCTAATGCCCAGCGGACTTTGAGTGTCAATATTGTTTGCCGTGTTTGGCTTGAAATACGTGAAAATCGGTTTCGACAAACCGCTTATTCGTACTTCTTCTTCCAGATCAGGAAACAATGTCGATAAAGCTACTTTTATGCCCAAGTCTTGCCCGTTAGATTCGTACAACTCATTTCGGATGACGTATTCTCCGTTTTCCCATACGTGCCATTCGAGATGTGTATATTTCTTATCTCCTTTTTTGTATTCGGAAGGGAAAACAGCTTCATAGATCGTCTCATTCTGCCACGACAGCGGTATAAAACAGTCAGCCGTAACAAACGACAGCATGATTTTCTCATCTTTCACATACGGCTTGATCGCCATGCCGCCGAGTGCGAACGAGTATTCGAGATAGTCCTGAAACTTTTTGTAAAACTTATTTTGCTTGAACACTTCTTCGATGTTCTTCGCTAAAGTATCATCGCTTATGCTGATTTCACACTTTTCATTGAACACGAGAGAAGCCATTTCCGCAGCAGATGCTTTAGCCATGTTCAGGCTTTCCATGATGCGTTGTTTTCTTCCTTCAACCGTCTGATACGTTATATTGTGCCATTTTTCATAGTATCCCTTATAGAGACTTTTCCAAATTTCTATCTGCTGAAACATTTCCTCGTTCAATGTCACATCTTTGTGATCAGACAGTTTTTCTATTCCTTTTAGCAATCCCATTTGGTACATCACCTGCCTTATCTTGGCGATTAGGCCTTTGAACATGTCATCACCGCCTAAAATTTCAACCCTAACTTACGCAAGTTGTCATTCACGTAGTATTGGAACGCATCGCATGTGTGATCGTCTTCTTTAACCACTTTCGGGTCGTCCGATTGTAACGTATCCGCATCCCATTGATATTTTCTATGTTCTTCGATAAATATCTTATTGTTCTCCGTATCCAAATAAAAAAACCTGCCCTGAGCCAGCAAGTCATGAACGTTGTCGATCATATCCACTTTTTTCTTTTTCGGGATTGGATGAAGCCTAATCGAATAATCCTTGAAAACTTGGTTTCTCAACGCACCCTCTGCCGAATCAACCGTCATTCTGTCGATCGGTTTTTTGTATGTCTCTCTTATCTTCGTTATCCACTCGAAAAAGTCCTTCGACAGGTCGCTTGGCGCTTTCTTCACGGACTTGTTCTCTGGCGAATAGTACCACGTGTCAAGCAAAATAACGTTTCGTTTTTTCGTCAACGCAAACGCACAATGAACCGTCGCCGACACTTGATGCCCTGTATCCGTCGCGGTATCGATGAGAAGTATATCATCGTCATCAGGGAGTTCATCCAACGGATGGAAATGGTTCATGTTGTATACCATGTCTCCCAGCCCGATGATCTCCCCTTTATACATCCAACGCCAGTAATCATGGTCGTTCTTTTTGTAATTCTCGATTTTCCGTAGAAGTTGCCCTGATAAAAATCCTTTTTCATCTTGCAGATATGTCGAATGATGAATAAAGAAGTCGGGGTCATTCACTTTGCTCTCTTTCCACTCATTCACCCATGCGTAAGGGTTTCTGGGTGGGTTGTAGCTGTAATAAACCTTCACTTGTTTGTCGCCTAAATCTTGACGGATAAATGTATCTTCGACAATATCTATATCTTCAACGCCGTCGAATTCGGCTAATTCTTCAAACCATAGCGCCATGACATAACCTTTTGCAATCGTGGCGGACTTTAACTTTATAGGATCGTCTACACCATAGAAGTAAAAAGCCGTATTTGTTTTTTTGTGTGTTATTTTTAAGGGCGCTTTCCCAAAAATAAATTCATTCTCGACTTTTAGCATATAAATAGCCCATTTGATCTGTTCATATACGGACGTTGAAAGATACTTGCCAACCTTTCGTAGGCAAACAACATTTCCGTCATCATCGTCCAAAAAATCAACTACTAACTTAAGAGAAATATTCGATGACTTCATGGAAGAGCGTCCGCCGCTCAAAATACTATAAGGCTTTTCGTTCAACCAAAAATCATAAAAATTTTTGTTCACTAATGACGGAATATTGACTTGCTGAATGTTCATTTTTCGTTAAGCGCCTTTCGCATTTCATCTTCTCCACGGACAATGACGGTTTTCGTGTTTTCGGTTGTTTCTAATTCTTGTTTATCTCTCCATCTGTCAGGTCGTCTATTTTTCAACCAAAATATTTGCGCTGTAACGTCCGGTTGTACTTGTTTTTTGATGCGTTCAACTCGTTTTTTACCGTCAGCATCGACCATCACTTTGGTTTCTTCGTATTCATAACCTAAGGCCCGTTTCAAAAGTGCATTTTCAACTTGAATATCAATAACTTCTTTTCCTTTTTTTAAGGCCTCCGAGAATTCAGGGAAGCGATTTTTCCAGTCATATAATGTGCCAACCGCGATTCCGATATTGTGCGCTATTTGCTCGTCTGTTAACCCGTCTCTCGCCCAACCCTCTAACTTAGTTAGCCCCTCTTCCGTAAGCCAATCGTGATATTTCCCTTTGCATCCTCTTTTTGTCACGACATTGCACCTACCTCCTGTTCGTTTTTCTTGTGAGCAAGTAGAAGAGCGGCGTATCTAATGCCGCCAATGCCAACTTTACAACGTACTGAGAAACAATCATTGCCCCTAAGCTTGGTACTGCCCCCAAGAAACCGATAGTGATAAAAATTACGGTATCAATAAATTGAGATGACATCGTGCTGGCATTGTTCCTTAGCCACTTATGCCTCCCATTTGTTTTATTTTTTAGCTTGTTGAATATCCAAACGTCCCAGTTTTGTGACACAAAATAAGCAGCCATGCTTGCCACTACAAACCTGAAGTTTTGACCAAGAAGCATTTCATAAGCGTTTTGCATCTCTTGTTCAAGTGCAGGCAACAACATGCCTACATATATCATCACCATGGCAAAAATTTGTGCATAAAAACCAAAAAAGACAGCTCGTTGAGCTGCTTTTTTCCCATACAATTCATTAATGATATCCGTTAATAAAAAAGTGAATGCGTATGTAACAACTGCCGCTGGTAAAATGACATAGTCCCCAAACGCTACAATCTTCCCTGCTAAGACGTTAGCTATTACCACGCTAGTGACAAAAAATGCTGTCAATAATGTTAGTTTGTTTTGCATGTTACAAACATCCTTTATCCTTGTAGAATTTTAATTGTTTCCCTAGACCCATGTTTTTCAGTGGAACCTCCGTATCATTGAATAGTTGCATTAAGTACTTTCTGTATTCTTTTCCGCATAAAAAAACTGTTTTTTTATTAAAATCCACGTTCATTTTGGTTAATTGCTTATAACACTTATAAGTCCATTCTTTTTTCTCTTTTTCAGTCATTGTTTTTAACGTTTTTTCATATGGATATATTTGGTCGTCTAAACGGAGTACGCCGTATCTTGCTGAAAGTATATATATATTTTCTCTGTTTGTTAACTTTTTGGCATATGCTAAGGAACCTTTAAAAAGACTTGATGTATACATTTTTTCTGCTGTCGTTTTATGATTTTTTTTCGACTTCACACAAGATATAAATACTTGCATCTCTTCACCCGTCCATGTATCTAACATATTTTAACCACTCAGCTAAATTGTGTTTGTCTACTAATGAATAATGTTTCAACCTTTTGTCCTTGCTTCTAGTCAACGCTGTTTCTATATAATCTCCATTAAATCTAACAATATCTCCGCTAATCGCACCATGATTCCACGTCCTGCTATCAACGCTGTCAAACTTATACTTTTTTAACAACTTTGTATTTGTAAATCCCAATCCGTGTATCTTGCAATTATGCTTATGTGCCCGTTCGATAAACCACGGAAAATATTTATACTCGCTCCTTTTTATTTCACCCGAAGCGATGCCGCCAATAGCTACATAATCATACGCTTTCACCATGTCTAGAAAATATTGCTTTCCTCGACTTTTATGCCAGACCGGAATACTTTTTTTGCCTGTTTCACGTTCTAATATTTCTCGATACCTCTCAACTTCCTCTAGTCCCACCACGGAATCGATGTCTAATTCAAAAAAATGCTTAATGTCATATTTATTGATGAAATTTATATATTTATGCAGGTAGTCCTCAAAATCAACTTTTTTACTATTTGACATAAAGGTAAATGCTCCCGAATCTAACAGGAACATTTTGCAATCTTTGCTTTTGATATATTCAAGTTGCCAATCCTTGATATAATAAAAACTTTCTAATATATAAGGTATTTTATAAGGAATAATGAACTCTGCATTTCTTGAATTTGTACTAGCGAGAAAAACCTTCATTATTCAATAGGCCTCCCGCAGTGGGGACAGGTTTTTGCTCCTTCCTCTTTTTCGTTTGATGGCTCTTCGTGATCTCTAAAAAAATCATCTATGTCAATTGGTGTTAACAAACTCTCTATCGCATCTTCATCATATCCCGTTAAGGTTAAGTCAATTTCCCCTGAATCGATTTCCTGAATTAAATCTTTCAACATCTCGTTGTCTAGTTCCGACAATTCCGCTATCCGATTATCCGCTATTAAATCAGCCCATTCTTCTGCTTCATTCTCGTAATCCTGATAATCAACAGGAACTTTTTCAAGCCCTAATATTTCAGCCGCTAACAATCGGCCGTGACCACGAACAATAAAGCCCGATCGTCTTGAAACGGTAATTGGTGCTCGCCATCCTTGATAGTCAATAATTTTCGCCAACAATTCGATTTGTTTATCTGAATGGGTATTTGGATTCCTCGGATTTGGAACAACCTTTGCGATGTCAACCATTTCGTCGTACGCACAATGAACTTTTTGCATCATATCACCTCAAATAAAAAAGCACCACTTGGGTGCTATAACTGCCTAACCTCTATTCCTCTTTCCCTCAGATATTCTATTCCATCTTTCTTTCGGTATTCGTGTATGTAGTGTACTTCCGTGACTCCTGCACTCACAAGCAACCTGGCGCAATCAAGACACGGGCTGTGAGATATGATCACCATTTCTGGCCTTTACCCAAAACCACCATTTTTTATAAAATGGCTTTTTCATTTATAAATTCCCCCTATACACAAATATGTATAGGTCTATTATCTGATAACTGGAAAGTTTTTGCAACAGAAAAAAGACACCTCCTTCGAGATGCCTTCGGTTACATGTTTACACCCATGACAGCATTTATTTTTTTTTGTGGAAGACCGGACACCCCTTAACCCAACCTTCCACACTATCATAATATACCACTTTTCAAAGCCATTTGCACAAACTTTGCACACGATTATCGCCAACCTATTTTTTGAGCAACAAGAAAAACAAATT